>Ga0302252_1000036_pt1 | contig 211646 bp, 171 predicted proteins | sample AAG_RA_Leu_MG_FD_193511 | JGI IMG/M metagenome (GOLD analysis project Ga0302252, IMG submission 193511) | Enriched activated sludge microbial communities from anaerobic digester in WTTP, New Holstein, Wisconsin, United States - AAG_RA_Leu | ecosystem: Engineered > Bioreactor > Anaerobic >... | reverse complement strand
TACCGCCCTGCTGCATACCGCCCTGCATACCGCCCTGCTGCATACCGCCCTGCTGCATACTACCCTGCTGCATGCCGCCCTGCTGCATACCGCCCTGTTTCATGCCACCCTGCTGCATACTGCCCTTTTGCATACCGCCCTGCTGTATCCCACCCTGCGGGCCACTCTGAGGCTTGACGCCCTTTTTCGCAGTCCCGCCGGGTCCGCCCTTGTTGCCCTGCGGCGGTCCCTGGTCGCCTGTGTCGTTCATGGCCATCTCCCCGCCTTGAGGAGGCCCTCCACCAACATCGCCCTGATCTCCCTGATCTGCCTGTGTCGGCTCAGGGTCGGGCTCAGGCTGGCCATAGTACATCTTGGAATACGCAAAACCGTTTTTCTGCATCTCCTTGAAGGCCGTGTCAGGATCGAGGAGCTCGCCGTTCACCACTTCAGGGAGCTTGATCCCGAGATTCCAGGCCTCCCAGCTGTCCATGGCCCGCAGCTCGACCGGCTTTGTGGGAGATATGATCTTATCAACGGTCACGGAGCTCATTTCACGCTCTCCCAGGCTGATCACCTGATCCGGATGGGGCTCCCTGTTCTTGCCCACCAGCGGTCTGAAACTGGCCTGCCCTCTCCAGCTCAGGACTTTGACATCGCCTTTATCTACGACCTTGATCTCTGTCGAGCCCACTTCGGGCTCCACCTGTATCAGAGGAGTCTCGACAGTCACCCTGAACCATTTGGGATGGTCCACCCAGAGCCTGCCCTTGTCGAGCTTCAATTTCAGGATAATGTCTTTCATTCCCTGAACTTTTCTCATGCTGAGAACGGTGAACTGAGTGTCCTGGCCTGCGATGAAGTAGTTGTCCTTTTCGACCTGTATGATCGTCCTGGGATAGTTCGAGGTCTCAACGGTGTTGCCCACTCTGAGAAGCCCTCCCGGAGGAAGGACTGCCTTGCGCTTTGAGCCCTTCTTGACCAGGTACGGCTCGCCATCGCTGTAGACCAGAGACAGGTGGACAGGGACCTTCTTCGCGCTCTGAATGGCTGAACAGACGCCCCAGACTATCAGAATGACCGCTGCAAGCCCTGCTGCGCTGAACATCCACACAGGAGTCGTCTTTTTTTCCTGCTGGCGCGGCGGGACTCTGCTCGTCCTGCCCATCGGCCTCGCCTGCGTGACCGGAGGCATGGCGTCCTGCGGCGAGCCCCTTCTCAATGGAGCCATCTGAGGAGGATATGAGACAGGAACTCTCTGTGTCGGCCTGCCTGGAGGCGGAGGAGGAGCTTTCACCTCTTCAAACGCCGCTTTCCCCGGAGGGGCATACTCCGCCTCCGCGCTGTCCGGAAAATCATCTGCGGCTCCATCAGCAATGTCGCCGACTATCGTATACTGACTGCCGTTATCATCTGCTGCCTCAGGCGCTCCGTCATAGGATTGCTCCGATGGCAGGGTCTTCTGCTGCTGCGCTTCATCGGGCCTCGCCGCCGGCTGCTGAGCCTGCATCTGCAGGCGGGCCACATCGGGGATGCCTCCCTTCTTAATGGGCGCTCCCCTCGGCGGAGCCTTGGCGGACTTGTCGATCCTTACCGGGCCCTCTGGGAGATTCTTCTTGAACTTGTCGAAGAAGGACTTTTTGTCCATGGAACAATCCTCCTGAGACTTATATAATATAAATAAAGACTAGTTCTGTATAATATTTCATTCTCATACTAATCCTCTATAAATTATATCATATATTAAGATAATGATCTATATGATGGCTCTCTAAATTTGGATAGTCTTCATTCTAAACCAACAATTCTCCTTATTCAGCAATGTTTATATGAACGGCTATCAGATATTTGCATGACCTGCTCAACCGATCGAGAGGGATTTTTACCGTCACGGAGAATCTTATAGAACTTTTGAAGCCGGTGGAAGCCGGCTTCATCTAAAATATCATAAACATCATGAAAAAGGAGGGAACGCTTTGATAAGTGCAAAGAATCTCACTAAATTCTTCGGAGAGAAGTGCGCCGTAAAAGACGTCTCCTTCGAAGTAGAGAAGGGAGAGATCCTGGGATTTCTCGGCCCGAACGCCGCAGGCAAGTCCACGACGATGAGAATCCTCACAGGATACTTCCCGCCCACTTCAGGAACGGCTACGGTTGCCGGCTTCGACATCCTCGAAAACTCGCTGGAGGCCCGCAGGAAGGTCGGATACCTGCCTGAAAACTTCCCGCTTTACAAGGACATGAGAGTCTCCGAGTTCCTGGCCTTTGTCGCCTCGATCAAAGGGATACCCCGCAGCGACAGAAAGGCCTCCATCAATAGCGCTCTTGAAAAATGCGGCCTCACCCACGAGCAGGACAACTTCATAGGCAGGCTCTCGAAGGGATACTGCCAGCGCGTCGGCATCGCGCAGGCCATAATAAACAACCCCGACGTGCTTATCCTCGATGAGCCTACTGTAGGGCTCGATCCTAACCAGATCATCGAGATCAGGAACCTGATCAAGGAGCTGGCAGGCAAATCGACAGTCATCCTATCGTCGCACATTCTGCCGGAAGTGGCCATGGTCTGCCAACGCGTCATCATCATCAACAAAGGGCAGATCCTGACTGTGGACACGCCTGAGAACCTCTCGCAGAACCTTCAGAAATCTGAGAGGATCTACCTGGAGGTCCAGGGCGAGCGCGAAAAGATCAAGAAGCTGATTGAAGACACGAAAGGCGTCCTGAAAGTCAGCTCCCTGGACGAGCTCTCTGAGTCGATCTACGGAATCAACGTGGAGACGGAGCTGGATCGCTCCATCCGCAAGGAAATGGCGCAGAAGCTGATTTCGGCGGAATGCGGCCTCTTCGAGATGCACGCGAAGCAGCTCACGCTTGAAGAAATCTTCATTCAGATGGTTGACAAGGGAGGTGAACAGAATTGATCGCGATATTCAAAAAAGATCTCGCCAACTACTTCAAATCACCGATTGCATACGTGACGACGCCATTCATGCTTCTCATCTGCGGCTTTCTGTTTTACATAAGGGTAAACTATTACGCGCAGGCGAGCATGCAGGCGATGATGAATCCGATGTACGCAAAGCAGCTAAGCATCAATGATCACATAATAATGCCGCTGCTGTCCAATACCGCCTTTCTGCTTCTCTTCTTCGCCCCTCTTTTTACGATGAGGCTTTTCTCGGAGGAGAAGAAGCTGGGCACGCTGGAGCTTCTCTTCACATATCCGCTGACAGAGATGCAGCTGATCACAGGCAAGTTCCTGAGCTGCGCGATAGTCGTGCTGCTCGGCCCGATACTCACGGCAACCTATCCGCTCGTTCTCCGCAAGTTCTGCCCGAACATGGACTGGAGCAACGTAATTACAGGATATCTCGGGATTATTCTTATGGGCTTCGCGTTCATCGCGCTCGGGATGTGGATCTCATCGATGACAGACAGTCAGGTAGTGTCGGCGTTTGCCACGTTCGGCGCCCTGCTGATGTTCTGGATAGTGGGCTGGGCGGCCTCCGCAGCGCCGGGCGTACTGGGAAAGGTTCTCTCAGCCATATCGGTTCTCGATCACTTTGAGAACTTCACAAAGGGGATCATCGATACGAACAGCCTCATCTTCTACATCTGCTTTATCGCACTCTTCCTCTACCTTACGTATAACAACCTTCTGGCCAGAAAGTGGCGCGGCTAGGCGGAGACAGGAGTGAATGGAGGTACACTATGAAAAGAGCAGTCAAATATGAAATAAACTCAGTGATAACCACGATCATCGTCATTGCGATAATCGTCGTGGTTACGATGATATCGCAGAAGCATCCATACCGCTATGATCTGACGAAGCAGAAGAAGTATTCGCTGTCAGAGCAGACAGTCAAGATTCTGAAAAGACTGGATGCCCCTGTCAAGGCCATAGGCTTCTTCGGCAAGGGCTCGGGGAACGAAGACAAGGCGAAGACCCTGCTTCAGGAGTATCAGTATACGAATCCAAAGTTCTCGTTCGAGATGGTCGACCCTGACAAGAACCCGCTCATTGCGAAAAAATACGATATCACCCTTCCGGGCGTGATAGTGATCGAGTCGAAGGACAAGAAGGAGAAGGCCAGGGAAGTCAGTGAAGAGAGCCTGACGAATGCCCTCGTCAAAGTCACCACTGAAGGGAAGAAGACAGTCTACTTCCTGACAGGGCACGGCGAGATGACCATTGACTCACCGGACAGCACAGGGCTTGCAAACCTTAAGGAGTCTCTCGAAAAGGAAGTGTATTCGGCAAAGCCGCTTTCATTCGTGACCGACAAGAAGATCCCGAACGACGCGTCGCTCGTCGTGATCGCAGGGCCCAGAAAGCCCTTCTTCAAGGAAGAGCTGGACATCCTGAGGAAATACATCGCCGAAGGCGGCAGAGTCTTCTTGCTTCTCGGAACCGAGTCTCCTGAAGACCTCAACGCCTTCCTGGGCGAATACGGCTTCATCGTGCACAACGATGTAATCATAGACCAGGTGAGCCGCATGTTCGGAGGCGACTTCCTCATTCCGGCCATCATGCAGTACGGCACACACCCAATCGTCGAGAAGTTCAGGCTCGTATGCTTCTTCCCGATGTCGCGCAGCGTCATTGTCGACAACAAGAAGAAGCCGGATGGCTCAGAGCTTTCAGAGCTTGCCTTCTCGAGCCAGAAGAGCTGGTCTGAGTCTGACATGCAGATGGTGGCAGCAGGAAAGGCCAAGTTCGACGCCAAGACCGACAAGCCGGGCCCGCTCTGCATAGCTGCGGCAGGCACGTACAAGATCGCGGCGGCAAACCCGACAGCCACTCCATCTCCATCACCGTCTCCAGGCGACAAGAAGGATGAGAAAAAAGCCAGGCTGGTGGTCTTCGGCAGCGCCGAAGTGGCCGACAACGCCTATATTTCCCAATCCGGAAACAGGGATCTCGTGATGAACTCGGTGAGCTGGCTCGCCGAAGAGGAGAAGCTCATATCGATCCGGGCCAAGGATGAAAGCGGAACGCCGCTCTCGCTCACGCCGCAGGACAACCGCCTGATCCTGTTCCTCACAGTCTTCTTCCTGCCCTTCCTGATCATCTTCATAGGCATCTGGGTAAGGATAAGGAGGGGATAGCGTGAAGACGAAGTACACCATCATACTCGCCGTAGTGCTGCTCCTGCTGGGAGGATTCTACTATATCTATGACGTGCAGATGGGAGGGAAGAAGGAAAAGGAGAAGAGCGACAAGGACAAGCTCTTCACCTTCGACAGAAAAGCCATCACAGCCATTGATATAACAAAGGGGAAGGAAAAGATCAACTTCGTCAAGGAAAGCGGAGTTTGGAGGATGACCGCCCCCGATAAGAAGCTGGCAGCCGCTTCGGCGACAGACGGCATCCTGAACGTCATGAACGGGATGAAGCGCGAGGCCACTATTGACGAGAAGCCGGGCGATCTCGCCCAGTTCGAGCTGAAGCCGCCGGCCTTCGAGGTAATCCTTTCTTCCGGTGAAAAGAAATACACGCTGCTGCTCGGAAGCAAGACGCCGTCAGGCAGCGCTTACTACGCCAAGCTCCCTGATTCTGATACGGTCTTCACGGTCTCATCGTCGATATCGTACGAGCTGCAGAAAAAGAACGAGGATCTGGTGGAGAAGGAGGCGCTGCCTCTCGATCCCGCAAAAGTTACATCACTTGACGTGGACTATGGAGATTCGAAGCTGGCTCTCTCGAACCCGCAGAACTTCTGGACATTGTTCCGCAGGGACGGCAAATGGAGCATCACCGCTCCGAAAGCGATGAAGGGCGACGCAGGGAAAGTCTCGTCTTTCCTGTGGGATATCAAGAACGTGAAGGCAGACCGCTTCATAACAGAGGCCGAGCTGGCTAAATTCCCTCCGCTCGACAAAGAGCGCACGCTGACTATTAATGTTACGCAGACCGACAAGCCTGCAGAGACGCTGATCATCGGCAAGGCAGGCAGGGATGGGAAGCTTTATCCCGCAAAGCGCGAGCCGAGCGGCGAGATCTTCCTTATCAAGGACGCCGACCTGAAGAAGCTCTATAAGAAGGCTGAAGATATCCAGGAGACCAGGATAGCGGTCATCGAGCCGAAGGACGTTCAGAAGCTCGAGATTACTGTGGGAGACTTCAAGGCAGAGGCGGAGCGTGACAGGAGCGAGGGATGGAAGCTCACGGTACCTGCAAAGATAAAGAAGAACATCGTCTCGCTCGATTCGATGCTGTGGAAGGTTCAAAACTCCCGCTTCACCGGAACGGTGGACGAGGCAAAGGGAAAAGAAGCGCTCAAGAATCCGGAGGCCGTGATCACGCTGAAGGGCAAGGATAAGAATACCATCTTCACGCTCACAGTGGGAAAGAATCCGGATGACGCGAAGAAGACCATAATCCGCTGCGAGCCTGGAAGCAGCGAATACTATGTCTCAGATGATGAGATGCTGAACCAGGCAAAAGCGATAAGGGATGAAATAAAGGCTGCGCAGGGCGGGCCGGCGCCGCAGCCGTCTCCTCTGAAAAGCGGAGCTGCCGCGCCTTCGGGAATACCTCAGACAGGTGCGTCCCAGCCTGCTTCGCCTTCGCCGGCGCAAAGCGCTGCAGGTGAGTCAGTGCCGAATCCGGTGCCGTCGATAAAGACGTTCGAGGGGGGAACTCCTGAGATTCCAAAAGGGAAATGAGTCAGGATTTCTCTACAGTTGTTTTGATTATCTCCAGAAGAGTTTGCACAAACTCTTCTTTCTTTTTTTTGTCGAGCCTGTCGACAGGGAGCTCGAGCTTTTCATAGTAGTGGCCCAGAGCTTCCTTCAGCTTCTTCTCGGATTTCCTGACGACGGCCTGGGCAATTACCTCTCTCGTCTTCCACTGTTTATCCCGCAGGTCCCAGAACATGTCCTCAGGGTTATAGTAGTAAGGGCTCTCGAGCTTTTCAAGCTTTTCCTTCAGCGAAGGGATCGTATACCCCTGGTCGACGATCATCCCCTTGATGAACCGCAATTCCATCATATCGTTGGGGGTGTACTTTCTTCCCTTTCCGCCTTTGGGGCGCGCAAGCTCCGGGTGGAGAAGCTCCTGGGTCTCCCAGTAGTTTATTATCCTCGTGTTTATGTTGAGGTGGATGGCGGCGTCTCTCTGAGATACGTAGAATATATCTTCAGGGAACAGGGTGAGCTGCGAGCCTGTCACGACTTTTCTGGCCATCTGCCTGTATTCCTCCGGGTTTTTTATATACTTCGCCCTGCCAAAAATTTTTCCTATATAAACAATTTTTGTTGACTATCTTCATTTTTTGTTTTATATATTCCATAGATTTGCTCTTGACAAATATTTTATGTTGAGTATAATATGAGAAGTGTAAGGTTATCAACGTTCTTTGAATACCAACAGCAGACTGCTGTAACATATCGGATTGAGAAGCAATTTACGGCCCAGTTAGTGCCTCCTTAAGGGCAAACCTTCTCTCTTCGACCCTTCCAAAGGGTCGATTTTTTTACAAATTAAAAGGGGACAGACTCTTTAATTAACAAAATTGTTAATACAGGAGTCTGTCCCCAATTTTATTCACGTCAGGATACGGTTTCTTCGCTCTCTACTGCCTCGGGCTCGCTCTCTTCTGCAGGCATCTCGCCGAGCACTCCCATTTCATCTTTCCTGAGGTGGTCGAGGAGGGTCTGCCTGTCGTTGCCGTCTTTCGGGAAAACTGCTATCCTGAGGTTCACTTTGACGTTGAACTCATAGCCTGTGTCGTGGTGGATGAAAATGTGCTTCTCGATCTGATCCTTTATCTTCTCACCTGCCACCTTGGCTCCTGAGGCGGGAGTCTCAGGGAGTATGACCATCACGCTGTCGCCGAAGCGGCAGCCGATGTCGATTGTCCTCGTGTATTTCTTCACGAAGCTGCCGAGCTGCTTCAAAACCCTGTACTGCATGTCCTGCTTGATTTTCTGGGGAATCTCCACAGAGAGATAGAGAAGCGACAATTCCCGGCTGAACCGCTTTGCCCTGAGAAGCTCCTGCTCCAGAAAGCCTTTCACCGACTTTTCACTATACAGCTTTGTAAGCTTGTCGACTTCAACTTTGTCCACGAGGGGCACCTCCATGAAGTTTTCTATTGATTCCAGACAGTACCGGTACCGGTTAGATTCTCCACCATCGCTTTAAAATCCTTGGAATGGGAGATCCAGAAATTTTTTTCAAGCGCCAGGATAGTGTTTCCGCCAGGGCTCTCGAGGTGGAGATAGATCGGAGTTGTGCCCCGGCACTTCTCTATCATGCATCTCAGATCGGGAAGGCACTCCATCTTCGAGCAGTCGACCTTTATGTGCACTCCGGCGAGGCGGCCGTTCAACTCCTTCTTCTCGACCTTCAGAGACTCGACGGCGTCGATCGCGTCGAGCGGGTATATCTCGTCGGCTATCAGCTTCGCATCATTTGCGGCAGGCTCGTCATCGCTTTCCTTCGAGCTCTCCTTTATCTCGACTTTTCCCTTTATCACGAGCAGTCCATCCTCCACTATGTATTCTCGCGCCTTGTCATACGCTTTCGGGAGCGCCACGACTTCTACGGAGCCGCTCAGGTCCTCCAGCGTCAGAAATGCCATCGTCTGGTTGCCCTTCGTGGTGTGCTTCTTTACCGTCACCGCGATGCCGCCGCATACCACTGTGGAATTGTTGGCGAGCTGCTCGAGCTCCGCTATCTGCGTCTTTATCTTGCCAGGCCACAGATCCCGGTATGAGTTCAGCGGATGATCGCTTATGTAGAGGCCGAGCATCTCCTTCTCAAAGCCCAGGATCGTCTCTCTCTCATATTCTGGCTTCTTCTCAGGGAGCTCGAGGGCGCTCTCATCTTCGCCGCCGGGAAGATCGAAGAGCGATATCTGACCTGTCCTGCGCTCTTTCTGTATTCTGGCTCCGGCCTCGATCACATAGTCGAGGTTGGCCATCAGCGTCGCCCTCGTCTCTCCCAGGCAGTCCATCGCGCCGCTCTTGATCAGGCTTTCAACGACTTTCTTGTTCACGCTCTTCGAGTCCACTTCGTTGCAGAAATGGCTTATCGATGTGAAGCCCTTTACCTTCCTGCGGGTTGCGATAATAGACTCTATGGCCGCCCGCCCGACGTTCCTGATGGCCGCCAGGCCGAAGCGGATGCCGCCGGGACGCACTGAGAACTCGAGATCGCTCTCGTTTATGTGGGGAGGCAGGACCTCAATCCCCATATTGATGCACTCCTTCATGAAGAAGCTCACCTTGTCTATCTTGTCCATCACGCTCGTAAGCAGCGCGGCCATGTACTCGAGAGGGTGATTGGCCTTCAGATAGGCAGTCTGGTAGGCCACCATCGCGTAAGCGACAGTATGGGACTTGTTGAAGCCGTATCCTGCGAACTTGACTATGATGTCCCATATCTCCTTCGCGATCTTGACGTTGACATTGTTCTTCTCAGCCCCGTCGATGAAGTTCTTCTCCATCTTGGCCATAATCTCGACTTTTTTCTTACCCATGGCTTTTCTGAGATCGTCTGCTTCTGCCATCGTGAACCCTGCCAGCACGTTGGCGATCTTCATGACCTGCTCCTGGTAGACGATCACGCCATATGTCTCCTTCAGCACCGATTCGAGCATCGGGTGGAAATACTCCACCTTGATCTTGCCGTGCCGGCCTTTTATGAAGTCATCGACCATTCCGCTCTCTAGCGGGCCTGGGCGGTAGAGGGCGCACATAGCAACGATATCCTCGAACCTTTCGGGCTTGAGGTCCTTCAGGTAGCGCTGCATGCCCGAGCTCTCGAACTGAAACACGCCATTTGTCCTGGCCTCCGACAGCAGTTTGTACACTCCCGGGTCGTTGAGCGGGAGGCTGTTCATGTCGAGAGTGACGCCGCAGTTCTCCTTTATCATCCTGAGGCAGTTGTTTATCACCGTGAGGTTCCTGAGGCCGAGGAAGTCCATCTTCAGAAGGCCTATGTCTGATACCGAGTTCATCTCATACTGAGCCACGATTTCGTCGCCGTTCATCTTCTGAAGCGGGACGTGCGTGCTGAGAGGATCCTTCGATATGATGACGCCGGCTGCGTGGATCGACGAGTTCCTGGCGAGGCCCTCCACCACCTTCGCCGTGTCTATCAGCTTCCTGGCCTTCTCGTCGCTTGTATATATCGCCTTCAGCTCGTCGTTCTTGAGGCCTTCTTCGATCGTCGATATGGATGGGATCAGCTTGGCAATTTTGTCCACGTAAGGGAGCTCGAGGCTCAACACCCTGCCCACATCGCGCACAGCCGCACGGGCCTTCATCCTGCCGAATGTGATGATCTGCGACACGTGGTCTCTTCCGTATTTCTCGTTCACATACTGAATCACTTCGCCGCGCCTCTCGACGCAGAAGTCGGTATCGACATCGGGCATGCTCTTTCTTCCAGGATTCAGGAAGCGCTCGAAGATGAGGCCGAACCGGATCGGGTCAATCTCGGTGATTTCGAGCAGGTACGCCACCAGGCTGCCTGCAGCTGAGCCCCTTCCTGGCCCAACAGGTATCCCCTTGCTCTTCGCAAAGTTGATGAAGTCCCATATTATAAGGAAGTACGCCGAGAAGCCCATGTCCTTGATGACTGAAAGCTCATATCTGAGCCTTTCCTCCAGCTCAGGCGTCACTTCCGAATAGCGTTTCTTCATCCCCTCATCGCAGAGCTCCTCGAGAAACCCCTCGAGCGTCTTTCCTTCAGGCACAGGGAACTGGGGCAGATGGTATGTTTTGAAGTCGAACTCGAGCGCGCACTTCTCGGCAATCTCCCTCGTGCTCGCGAGCGCCTGCGGAATCTCTCTGAAGACCTGGAGCATCTCGTCGCCGCTCTTCAGATAGAACTCCTCGCTGTCGAAGGACAGGCGGTTTGCGTCGCTCATCGTCTTCCCTGTCTGAATACAGAGCTGGACCTCATGAGCGATTGAATCGGACTTGCTCAGGTAGTGGACATCGTTCGTCGCAACGAGCGGGATCCCTGACGCTTTTGAGAGCTCGACGAGCATCGGATTGACTTCTCTCTGAGGCTCGAGGCCATGGTCCATTATCTCGAGGTACAGATTTTCACGGCCGAATATATCGGTGTACTGCGACAGTATATGGTCGGCCTTCTTCCTGTCTCCCTTCAGCAGCGCCTGCGGGATCTCTCCCTGCAGGCAGGCGGTCATCGCGACGAGGCCCTTCGAGTGCAGGGCGAGTATCTCTTTGTCGACCCTGGGCTTGTAGTAGAAGCCCTCCAGGTTGGCCTTCGAAACGAGCGCCAGGAGGTTCTTGTAGCCCTCAGTGTCTTTCGCGAGCAGCACGAGGTGATAGTTACCCTCCTCGCTCTTGGAAGTCTTGTCGAAACGCGTCTTCGGCGCCACGTAGACCTCGCAGCCTATGATGGGGTTGAGGCCTGCGTCCTTTGCCTTCTTGAAGAACTCGACGGTGCCGTACATCGAGCCGTGGTCGGTGACGGCCAGCGCGTTCATGCCGTGCTCTTTCGCCTTCTTCATGAGGGCCGGTATCTTGCAGCTTCCATCGAGAAGTGAGTATTCAGTGTGTACGTGAAGATGTACAAAGTCCTGTGCCATGATTTTCACCTGTGAAGATAAAATTTCTCTCTATGACGGGACAGTATAAATTCCAGGGTCGTATGTCAAAATCCTTTATGCGGTAACAGTTATTCAATACCTTCTGCGGAGGCGATTCAGGGCCTGCCTGACCGTTGGTGGAAATCATCCTTGTCGAGAGCGAGGCATCGGGTTGTCTTATGCCGGCAGACATATCTCAGATGGTCTTTCACAGCCTTTTCTTCCAGTAATCCGGATCCCTGTGCATATGCATTATGGCAAGGACAATGATCTCTCCGCTACTTTCAGTATAAAGAATTCCGTATGGGAATCTTTTTATCAGACATCTTCTGATCTCATCATCCATAAGTGTCCAGGCATTTGGATATGAAATAATTCTATCGACTGCAGAATGCACTTCGAGCAAAAAATCAAAGCCGAGCCCTTCTTCATACTCTTCATAGAATATGGCTGCCTGCTCAAGCTCTGCTTCAGCTTCAGGATGGAAAAGACACTTCATGAGCTCAATCTGGCCTGCACTCTCAAAAACACCTCGTCTGCGGAGACAGTCGCTGCCTTCCCGGAGCGAATATCCTTCAATCTTTTCTGAGCTTCCTGAACCCATTTGATGTCTGAACCGCTCTCGACAGGATTGAGGCTTTTGAGAAGCGTGTCTATTACTACAAGCCTCTCTTCTACAGGCAGAGACATGGCTTCTGTTATGAGATCTTTCGCTTTCATCGGATCATCTCACATCATTAAAAATTTTCATTATGCCGGCGTACTTTTCTATGAAGCTATACTGAACATTCTCCTGGGCTCCCAAGCCTGTAATCAGTATAGCAGAAAACAGCAAAGACCGCAACAACAACAAAGCCCGGTGTTGCCGCCGGGCTTTTCGTGTCATTGTTTCCTTTGAGCTGCCGATTACTTGTAGTCCAGGATGACCACTTTCGTCCGGGCAGGCATTCTGCCCAGCTCGACGTTCATGGCCATCGTGTGCAGGTGCTCAGGCGCCTCGACCCTGCTCGTGAAGGACTCGAGCGGCTCCTTGGCGAGCGCCATGAACTCCGTCTCCGGAGTGGAGTAGTGCATCGGGAAGACCAGCTTCGGGTTGAGCTGGTTCATCACGAGAACCGCCTCAGTCGGGTCGAGGACCGTGCCGCCGCCCACAGGGAGGAACAGCACATCCACGTCCTTCAGCATCTGAAGCTGCTGATCGGTCAGCGTATGTCCGAGATCGCCGAGGTGGCATATACCGAGGCCTTCCATGAACCAGTAGAACACCGTGTTCGGCCCTTTTCTCCTGCCGGAGAACTTGTCATGATGAGTAGGTATGCCTTTGAAGATCAGCAACTCACCTGTTCTCTGTATCGGGAGCTCATGCTCCACGATAAAATCGCTCGTGCGCTTGACGATCAGCGGCGACCCTCCCACCCTGAAGGTGGCATTGTGATCGCGGTGCTCGTGAGTGACCACTATCACATCCGCGCTGATGGGAGGAAAATCATAAGGCACACCGGTCCCGTAGGGATCTATCATAATCTGCGTGCCCTTCATCGAATTCAGATAAAAACAGCTGTGACCCAGATATCTAACAACCATGACGACAACCGTCCTCCTGTACGGCTAGGAAGGTATAGATGGCGCTACCATCACTACGAGGTTCTTGTTAACTGCAATAAAATCGAGCGTATCCAGTGGAGTCTCACCGGAAATATCATAGACCGTTGCATTGGTGAGAGGAATAAAATCACGCTCCTTGTTTATTTCATCAAGAAGACGCCCTCCTGGCACTACGTGCATCTCACCTTCCAACCGGTACGAGGTGGTCAGCAGTATCACCGGTATCCGCTCTTTGACTGCTTTAACTCCCAATTCCACACCCCCTGCTCTGCTGCATACTACCACATTCACTTTCTCAAGGGTGGCTAAACAATAGTTAAGGAAAGCTGCACAAAAATCCTGCTTCTTTAAACTCAAATTTTGCAGAGCCCGCAAAAAAGCTTATGCTTTCTCGGGAAGTTTGATCTTGAGGAGATCCATGATGATTGTAAGGATGATTCTCACTGCCTCGACGAGCACGACCCTGGCCTTGGCGAGATATGCGTCGCTTCCAAGTATGTTCACTGACGAGTAGTAGTTGTGAAAATCATTTACCAGCAGCACTGTAAAATAAACAAGAGCATAAGGGTCTCTGTTCTGCACCGATTCATGCAGCACCGACGGGAACTGTATGACTTTCTTGACCAGATCCATGTCAATCTTGTCATCGAGTATGCGGACATTTATCTCCGCGTATTTGTGAGGCATCAGTCCCTTGGTCTCAGCCATCTTGTAGAGGCTCTTTATGCGGGAGAACGCAAATTGTACATAGTAAAGAGGGTTGACTGTGCTCTCCTTGCGCGTGAGCGGCACATCGAAATCCAGTATCGTATCGGCGCTCTTCAGAAAGAAGAAAAGCCTCATTACATTGCGGTTTGTAAGGTTAAGGACTTCTCCGAATCCTGTTGTCTCGCCTTTCTGGACGTCAGACGCCTCGCCTTCCTCTTTCTCGATCAATCGGACCTTCTCGATCGGGATCACCTCGAGGCAGTTGTCCGGAAAGCCCAGCAGCTTGACTACGGCGCACATCATGAATGAGAAGTCGAGAGAGCTCTCGTGAGATTTGAAGAAGATGTTCTTCATATATCCCTGCTTGACATTATGTACGAGCGAGAGAATCACGAGGAACAGATCAGAAGGCTCATGACCTTCGTGCATCAGGATCCTGTCCTTCTGATCGCCGCATGCCGTCGTCTTCATGTAGAGCAGGCCGTCTTTCTCGTAGATTAGCTCTTTGCTCTTCAGCTCCTCTTCTATGTGGTTCCATAGACCTTCCTTTTCGAGGAGCTGTTTTGAGCTGACCCACGAGTTGCATTCCACGCCCAGGTTCCGGAGAAGCTTCTTCTTCTTCTCTATGAGCTTCATATAGGCTTTTTCCCGCAGGATCTTCATCCTCTCGGCTTTTGAGGCCTGGAGATATATGGCCCCGTCATCGCTGAGGATCTCCCTGGCAAGCTCCACTACGAACTTGTTCCTGTACCCGTTTGCCGGGAAGGGCGAGTCGTCTCCAAGAAGCTCGCGGTACCGCGCTTCCACGGAGAGACCGAGCAGTCTCAGCGAATCGCCGCAGTCTCTCATCAGCGAGTCGACGACAGGAGCATAGCCCAGGTACCCCATCGCCGTTCTCAGGAAATCCCCGATCAGGATGCGCCTGCCCTCGTCTACGGAGAAGAGGCTGATCGGCGTTGTCGTGTCGAACGATTCGAGATGAATCTTTTCTCCCGCACCTTCACAGGTCCGTCCGAACTTCTCCTTCTCCGCCACAACTGTCAGAAGTCCCTTCGAGAGTGTGTCCTTCGACAGGATGAAATTTATGAAGCCTTTCGACGAGACAGAGACATTCTGGAAGAACGACGGCGGGAAATCCATGAAGCTCACGAGCTTCTTTGCTATGAACGAAGGCTCCATGGCGGCCCTGCCGCCTATCAGCAGGGCGATATTGCAGCAGTAATCTCCATACTCTTTCTTCTTCGGGATCTCTACGCTGACATCGGGATTCTCGATCTCAGGGATCGCCTTCATCGCGTAAGCCTTCTTCAGCGCTTTCTGGACTATCTCGACTATGTAGTTTCTGTACATTTATGTCTTCCTTACTGGCTCAGATGCTCGACCGTGATCGATATCTTTTTCTTCTTGCCCTGATGCCATACAGTGAGCTCTATCATCTGCCCGGGTGAGAAGCCGTTCAGGATGTTTTTAAAATCATCAACAGAAAGGATTCTCTGGTTATTGATCTCTGTTATCACATCGCCTGCGACGATGCCGGCCTTCGCGCAGGGCCCGTAGGCCACCACGTTGTCGACGAGCACGCCGTATTTCACAGGCAGATCATAGGCGTCGGCAGTTTCCTTGGAGAGAGAGACGCCTGAGATTCCAACCCAGGGCTTCGGGCTCGCCTGCACCTCGCCTTTCATCAACTGCTTGGCAGTGGTCAGAGCCGCGTTGATGGGGATTGCGAAGCTCAGGCCGACAGCATGCGAATACTCCGGGGTGCCTGTATACACGAGCGTGTTGATCCCCACAACCTGCCCCTTGCTGTCACAGAGGGCGCCTCCTGAGCTCCCGGGATTTATCGCGGCGTCTGTCTGAATCAGATCGCGGTACAGGATCCCTTTGGCCTTGATATCCCTGTTCATAGCCGAGACGATGCCGCTCGTCACAGTCCACGAGAATTTGAGAGGGTTGCCAATCGCGATGACCACCTGGCCAAGCTCGAGCCTGCTCGAATCGCCGAAAGCCGGCACAGAGAGACCGGTGCAGTTGATCTTGATCACAGCGAGATCCCTGTCTGTCGCGGCCCTCACAATGAAGCCGCTGTATACCTTCCCATTTGAAAGCGTGACCTGGATTGTCTTCGCTCCCTGAACGACATGTGAGTTGGTGAGGATATATCCATCCCTCGATATTATGACGCCTGAGCCTCCGCCCTCCTTGCCGGCGCCTTCAGCCCTCGTGATTATGCACACAACACTCGGCTTGACCTTTTTGACTGCATTGACCACGAGGTTTTCCTGGACCGGGGCTGAAGAAAAGGAAGCTCCGCAAAGCAGGCTTTGAAAAATAACGAGAAACGCTGCGAATCTAAGTGTTTTCATAATATCTCTGACATACATCTCCATCAGATCCCCTTCCTGACAATTTTCCTGAGCGCCCCCGCCCCGGCCGCTGCCGGCTCCGTGCCGGGAGAGTCTCAACGATAATACAATCAGGAATGTCCTGCTATTTCATCTTGTACCCGACGGCTCTGCGATCAGGCCTTGTGCGCCCTCTTCCTGAAAAGCCTGTAATTCCAAAGGTCGAGCAGCTGTACGATATAATTGCGCACTTCCCCCGAGTTCATCTTGCTCTGACCGAGACGTCTGTCTTTAAAGGTGTACGGCACCTCTACGAGCTTCGCGATCCTCCCCTTGACGAATATCTCGAGGCCTATCTTGAAGCCGACAGAGTTCAAAGTCACTCCCTCAATCGCTTTCTTCCTGACGAGGAAATACCCTGATGTCAGATCGTGCACAGGCGCTATGAAGGCACCCATATAGCACGCGGTCTTCGATATGATCCTCCGCCTGAGCGGCCAGTTTTCCACTCCGCCGCCAGGAATGTAACGGCTCCCGACAGAGCAGTCAGCCCCGTCATTGATTGCCTTGACAAGCCCCGGCAGGATGGCCGGGTCGTGGCTGAAGTCGGCGTCCATCACGCCCAGTATGTCGCCTCTGGCCACCTTGAAGCCGTCTATCACGGCGCTCGAGAGTCCGAGCTTCCCTGCCCTGTGAACAACCTGAACCGCAAAGCGCTCTTTGAGCCGCTCCGCCTCTTCTCCGGTGCCGTCCGGAGAGTTGTCGTCGACGATTATTACCTCGCCTTCGATGGATGCCTTTCCGAGGACGCCGAAAATCGCCTCCACGAGAGAGACAATGCCTTCCTTTTCATTATAGCAGGGAATCACTATCGATACCACAGGGGCTCCTTAGAGGGTTATTACTTTCCAGGCCGTCAGAAGCTGCTCGCATATCTCGTCCATACTCGCGACAAAGCCGACCTTTATGCTGTCGGTTATGCCGAATTCATCGGATGACGCAAGGCACACCATGATCTTCGTGCCCTGCTCCTCGAGCATGATGAACTTTCCAACTGAAGCTTCAGGCTCTGCCGCGAGGGTCACTGCCTTGTTCATCAGGATGACGGCCTTGGGCTTGATCTGATTGTTGATCAGCGACTGGAGAAAAGAAAGCAGAAGCTTCTTGCCAAGCTCCTTTTTGCCCGTGCCGAGCTCAGTCGACAGGATCAGGATGACGATGTTCTTGACCGATGTCGGCCCGCGCTGCCGTGCAACCTGAAGCTCCTCGAGCTCCGAAAAGTCGCTCCTGACCATCCGCAGATAGTAGTTTAAATCTTTCTCTGCAAAAGTCGGAGGAAGTACCGTCCTCTCCCCCACTCTGCCCTCCTTATCACGCTGTTATTTGCTTCGAATCTCTCCCGGAAGGCCGGTGGCCCGGGGATAACACCATTCAGTTCATCTGGAGTGCCGCAGTTATTATCTGTATTGCTTCTTCGGCAGTTTCTGCCTCAGGAAAATCAGAGCCTGGAAGAGCATCTTTCTTTATTTCCCAGCTCGAGAGACTTACAACTGGTTTTCTCATCTTCAGGGCAAAGGCGATCTCGGAGAGCGTCCCGTACTGCCCGCCTATCGCGACAAGCGCATCAGACGATCTGACCACGAGAAGGTTTCGCACTTCGCCCAGGCCGGTAGGGATGGCAATATCTATGTATTGATTCGCGTCATCCCTCGAACAGTCAGGGAGGATCCCGACTGTCGTTCCACCTGCAGATTTCGCGCCTCTGGCGGCGTGCTCCATAACCCCTGAAAGTCCGCCGCAAATGAGCAGCGCGCCCTTCAACGCCACAAGACGCCCGACTTCATAGGCGATCTGCGCACCCCTCGAGTCGGTGGTGCCCTCTCCAATGACACCTATGTAAACCATACAGCATAATTCAACGAAAGCTGCCTTTTTCCTTCACACCGGTCCGACCACTGTTTCAAATCGGGAGGTGAGTCTGCGGCGAGAGAGAATAACACAATAAGGGCTTATGAGGCGCTTCAGGAGAGCGGAGGCCTCTACAGTAACGAGCATTGGAAATTTCAGTGCTGAAACCCTTATCGCGGTTTCATCCGGGTATCCGGTCCATAATGCTGCAACTGCTGATACCCGCAGATATGATGCACCGAGAGGGGCAGGAGCTGAAATGATTCCTCCATCGGGCCCCCGGAATCCCATTTTTGAAAGCACGGTGAATATTGTGACAGAGAAACTCTTCAGACCCTGCCTTCGCGTGTTCGCGGCCTTCCTGGTCATCATCGCGATGTCGCAGCCGGCCATTGCTCCGTCACATTCGGCTGCGAGCGCCGCAGACCTTCCCGAGGCGAAGTGGGTTCTTGCACAGGTTGAAAAGAAGAACAGCCAGGTCAACGATTTCACGGCAGATCTCGATATTTCGCTGTACGCTTTCCTTATGAGGTTTCCGATCAGTGCCACGCTCTATTTCAAACGGCCCCACAAAGTGAAGATAGTTTTTCACAATATTCCCGAATATCTGAAGCCGTACCGCGGGACATTCAAATCAGTCATACCGGATGAGACGTTCCGCAAGCGCTACAGGAGCGAGGTGCTGGGGACCGAGAGCTGCAACGGCTCCCAGTATTACACGATAAAGATGCTTCCAGAGGAGAAGGGAAACCTGAAGGATGCCTTCGTGTGGATCGATACGTCCCAGTTCACTCCTTTCAGGATCTTCCTGAACTACAAGAACGGCGGGAACATAGAGTTGGAGAACACATTCGCGGAGAAGGACGGCTTCTCCGTGATAGAGCGACAGAAGCTTCACTTCAAGCTTCCTGAGATAAGCGCAAAAGCCCGGATCACATACAGAAACTACCTGCTGAACAAGGGACTCGACGACGCCATCTTCGAAGAGAAAAGCGACTCTAGTCCTGATAGATGAGGTTATTCTCAGACTCCATGTTGAAGAGATGCATCTTGTTCATGCTGAACGTCACGTCTATCCTGTCGCCTATCTTCGCCGAAGTATGCGGGTCCACCCTGGCGGAGAGCGTTGCGTCGCCCAGCTTGATATGGAGCAGGACTTCCGAGCCCATCGGCTCCGCCACCTCGACCAGCGCGTTTACCGCATATTTTTTATGCTCTTCCCTGGCGAAGGCCTTATCCTGTATGTCTTCCGGCCTGATTCCGAGCATGACTTCCCTGCCGGCGTGAGGCTCGAGCAGAGCCTTCTTCTCTTCAGGCACTGCGAGCTTCAGTCCCTCGGCGATGACAAAGAAACCGTCGCCTTCCTTTTCGAGACGGACTTTCAGGAAGTTCATGGAAGGGCTTCCTATGAAACCGGCCACGAACTTGTTGGCCGGAAACTCGTACAGATGAAGCGGCGTATTGATCTGCTGGACGATGCCGTCTTTGAGGATTACGATCCTGTTTCCAAGCGTCATGGCCTCGGTCTGATCGTGCGTGACATAAACGGTTGTCACGCCAAGCCTCTGGTGGAGCTTCTGGAGTTCGGCCCTCATCTGGACCCTCAGCTTTGCATCGAGGTTGGATAGCGGCTCGTCCATCAGGTACACTTTGGGCTTTCTCACTATCGCCCTGCCCATTGCGACTCGCTGGCGCTGGCCGCCTGACAGCTCTTTAGGCTTTCTCTGAAGCAGATGCTTGATCCCCAGCAGTTCGGCCGCTTCTTCCACGCGCTTCTGGATCTCCTCCTTGGAGAACTTCCTGAGCTTGAGGCCGAACGCCATGTTTTCGTAGACATCCATGTGAGGATAGAGGGCATAGTTTTGAAAGACCATGGCGATATCCCTGTCCTTGGGCGAAACGTCGTTCACGACCTTTTCATCTATCAGGATCTCGCCGCTCGTCACCTCTTCCAGCCCCGCTATCATGCGGAGAGCGGTGGACTTGCCGCATCCTGACGGACCAACCAGAACCATGAACTCGCCGTCTTTGATCTCGAGGTTGGCGCCCTTTATAACGTGCACCTCTCTCTTCTGGGAGCCTGCCTTCCAGAACTCCCACCAGGCCTTGCCTGCCGCCTGGCTGCCGAAGTACACCTTGTTTACGTCTTTCATCTTCACATTTGCCATAGAAATCCTCTCCTGTCATCCCAGGATCGAGCACTGCGTTATCTCTATTCCCCCTCTGCGCTGTCAATCCCTCCTGGAGGCGAAAAAGGAATTCATGGAGCTTCGTAAAAGTAGTAGATGACTGAGAATAGCGAAGAGTCCGGATATGAAGGACGACTGCGCGTGAATGCGCGAAGGAGGATTGAATATGACAGACACGATGACACTTGATTCACAGGATCTTATAAAGGCCCACGACCTGCAGGGGATGCTTGACAAGGCGCTCTCGCTTCCGGAGCAGATAGAGGAGACTCCGCAGTATCTGCAGGGCTTCATACCTCCCGGCGGAGAGGTCCGAAACGTTGTAATTCTCGGGATGGGAGGCTCCAGGATCGGAGGCGATCTCATCAAAGCGCAATACAGCCAGAAGCTCGAGGTTCCTTTCGAGGTGTACCCGTCCTATCTGATCCCCGGATACGTCGGCAGAGAGAGCCTGGTGATAGCCGTAAGCTATTCAGGGAACACAGAGGAGACCCTTACTACATTTGAGCAGGCCCGCGCGGCCGGCGCGAGGATGATCTGCATATCATCAGGCGGCGCCCTCAAGGAGAAAGCCGCACAACACGGCATTCCCTTTATCCAGATTCCCGGAGGCCTCCCTCCGCGGGCGGCTCTTGGCTACATCTACACCGCGACATCGATGGCGCTGGAGAAGAGCGGCATCCTGGAGAATCAGGATCTCGCCCGCTCAGAAACGTTGGCGCTGCTGAAGTCTCTGAAGTCGAAATGGGGCCCGGCGAGCCCTTCGACGGAAAACCCGGCGAAGCACTGCGCCGAAGCGCTGCATGACAGGACAGTGGCCATATTCGCATCCGGCGCATTCACCGCCGCGATAGCTGAGCGATGGAGATGCCAGTTGAATGAGAACGCCAAGATGGTGGCTTACAGCAACGAGTTCCCGGAAATGAACCACAACGAGGTCGTCGGGTGGACTCAGCCCGGAAAGGCATACGATCAGTTCCACGCCGTGCTATTGCGCGACAGGGACGATCTGGCCAGGGTATCGCAGAGGATCGATTTCACGAAGGAAGTCCTCGAGAAGCGCACTGCTGTAAGCGAGTTCATCGCCCAGGGAGAGTCGTCGATGGCGCGCCTCTTCTTCCTCGTCTATCTCGGAGATATCATCAGCGTATACTGCGCGCTGCTGAACGGCGTCAACCCGACTTCCATAGATATCATCGATGCAATGAAGGAGTTCCTGAGGAATAACCGGGACGAATCGGGGCTGGTAAAATGAGGACGGGGAGCCGGAGCAATAACTGACAGGTGTGCTTATGAGGTATATCTCTGAGAGGCTGGCTGCATTCACCATGGCGGGAATGCTCGCAGGCGTCGCGCTGGGGCTTTTCATCGGAGATGGCGCGGCCAGGCTGAAATTCGTCGGCGATCTGTACATAGGCCTGCTGCAGATGACCGCCATCCCATATATACTCTTCTCTCTGACAGGCGGCATCGGCAAACTCAAGGCAGCCGAGGGCGGGACCCTGATCAAAAGAGCCGGAACAGTACTGCTGTCTTTGTGGGCGGCAGGCCTCGCCCTTCTCGTGCTGATGCCTCTCTCGTTTCCGGTCCTCAAGACAGCTTCATTCTTCAGCACGAGCATCATCGAGGCTCCGAAGGAAATCGACTTCATCAGGCTCTTCATACCGTCCAACATATTCCAGGCCCTGGCCGACAACACGGTGCCGGCAATAGTCGTGTTCAGCATAATAGCGGGGCTCGCGCTGATGTCGATGAAGAACAGGGAGGTGGTCATATCCCTTCTGGACACCCTGACCCTCGTGATGGTCAGGATCAACAAGGCGCTCGTGCTGGCGGCGCCTATCGGCGTCTGCGCCATCATGGCCGTGACGGCCGGAACGATAACCTTCGGCGAGATAGGGCGCCTCCAGGCGTACCTTGCCATCTATACGATCACTTTCCTGCTGCTGCTGCTCTGGATCCTGCCCGGACTCGCAGCGGTGCTGTCGCCTTTCCGCAAGCGAGAGATTCTCGAGCTGTCGCGCACCGCCCTCGTAATGGCGCTTACCACAGGAAAGGTGGTCATCATCCTTCCGCTCATCATGGAGATCGTCACCCTTCTCTACGAGAGGCACGGCCTGGACAGGGAGAGCGCAGCCTCCACATCCGAGTTCATAATACCGATCGCCTACGCGTTCCCTTCGATGGGGACGATCCTCACCATGCTCTTTGTCCCTTTCGCGGCCTGGTTTTACGGCAAGCCGATGCATGCCGGAGATTATCTGCTGTATATTTCAGCAGGGCTGCCTTCCTTCTTCGGCGATGTCACAGTCGCCATACCGTTCTGCCTGGATCTGATGAAGCTCCCGTCAGATCTCTTTCAGTTGTTCATCACGACTGGCTTCTATACGAAAAGTCTCGGCGCGTGCCTGAACGTGATGTACCTGGTGGTGGTGGGGCTGCTTGTCGCATCGGCGCGCGACGGAATACTCAGGATAGAGTGGAAGAAACTGCTGCTGTTCATCTTCCTTACTGCGATAATGACAGGTGCCGCGATAGCCGGCACGCACTTGTACCTGGACCGGGCCTGCAGGGGGAGCTATGACAAGGACAGGATACTGAAAAGTATGCGTCTACTTGACAAAACGGCCCCATGGTCTCTCGCAGGCAGGGGCACTGTCAACCCCGTGCCGCTCAGTCCAGGCGAATCGAACCTCGACCGGATAAGGAAAAGAGGGATTATCAGGATAGGGTTTGTCGAAAACAACCTCCCGTGGTCGTATTACAACGAGAACAGGGAGCTCGTGGGGCTCGACATCGAGATGGCCCACCATCTGTCGCGCGATCTGGGAGTCTCGATAGAGTTCGTCCCGTTCACGATGGATTCGCTGGCAAGGGATCTGAAGTGCGACTGCTTCGACATAGCCATGTCCGGCGTTCCGGGCACCTGCGAGAGGACAGGGAGCATGAGGTTTTCAGACCCCTACCTCTATATCCACAACGCCCTTGTGATACCTGACTACCGGGACAGGGAGTTCACCTCGCTGGAGGCTATCAGGGGCCGCAGCAGCCTGACAATAGCGGTCTCGGACAGGTACGCCCCGACTGAGAAAGTGAGGAACCTGCTCAACGACGCAAAGTTCATCATCATCGACAGCGACAGGGACTTCTTTGAGAGGTGCGGCCCGGCGGGGAACGCCGACGCCCTGTTCACGAGCGCCGAAGGTGGCTCGGCCTGGACGCTCCTATATCCCGACTATCAGGTCGCCACGCCCTTCCCGGCCTCTATCGCAATTCCTCTTGTGTACCCGTTCATGGGCCGCAACGATTCGCAGATGGACGAATACATCGATCACTGGGTCCTCGTCAAGACAGAAGACGGAACGTTCCACGACGCATACAGCTACTGGATCCTCGGAAAAGGAGGCCAGCAGAAAAAGCCCCGGTGGAGCATCTTGCACGACCTCCTGCACTGGAAATAAATGGGGACAGCTTACTATTTAATCAAAAAGCAGGGACAGTTAATTACTTTCCGGTGCAGAGGCAAAGAGACTGTTGAGATAATCCATACTTTATGCGGCGTCGTTCCAGCACCATATCCTAGCTGCATCCTCAGAACAGATTGTTAACAATGTTAACTTTGTAAATATTGGTAAGCTGTCCCTACTATTTTTCGGTGAAGATGGAGTCGTCGAGGCCCTTGTTGATCGAGTAGTCTCCGTAGAGGGCGTCGGCGCGCGCGTTAAGGCTCATCTTGGGGAACTCGAGGCTGCTCTGCACCTGATCGAAGAGGTGGAAAGAGTTGATCGTCCTGTATGTGAGCTCGAGCGTTATCTTGCCGCCGTCCCTGTAATAGTAGACCTGCCTGGGAGACAGAAAGCTCGTCCTGTTGACCCACATCTCCACCTTCAGGAGATCGCCCTTGCCCATGATCGGGATGAGCTTGACGAGCATGCACTCTCTGTTCCCGTCGGGACAGTCCTTTATCACGGACGTGAAATCCCTCGGGTCCGGAAGGCTCCATCCGAAGATCTGGGGGTACTTGGACAGGTAGCTCGGAGCCTTGTTCACCTTCAGTTTGTGCTTGTCAGGCTCCTTGTAGTAATACATTCCCTCCAGGTTGATGGGAATCTCGAGAAGCGAGTATTTCACCTTGACCTTCATGGTGAGAGGAACTGAGTAGTCTGCAAGCCCTTTGTTCGCGTTCTTCATGCTTTTGTAGACGGCGCTGTAAGGAGATTCATCTTCCTCGACGGCAGCCGGGGACGGAGCAGGAGAGGGCTCTTTCTGCAGGGCCGGGGAGCCGGAAGGCTGAGGCGAAGCAGACGGAAGCTGCGAAGCCGAAGGCTGAGCGGCTGGAGCCTGCGGCTGGGAAGCAGGCGAAGGAGACGGCTGCGACGTGGAGACCGGCGAAGGAGACGGGACGGACTGGCCGGCGGCAAAGGCGGCGGAGCCTGAAGGCTGTGAGTCGCCGCAGGAATGTGCGGCGAAAAGGGATGCCAGAAGAAAGAACGAGCAGAAAAACAGCACAGAGAGGCTCAATGAAACCGGTCCGGACGATGGCTTTCTCATAACAGTCCCAGAGGCCGAATCGCACGAATCATATCGCGCGAGTATAAAACAGCCTCGTCTCCTCTCATGTCTTTCTCTGCGCCATCCCTATGCCCAGGAACATAAGCATACTCACCGGCATAATTAACGCCGTGAGGAAAACTCATGGCTGGCAGAATAACCACCTTTCCAGATGGTATCCACTTTGGGCGTTACCATAAGATCCGGCTGGCCCCAGGCCCTGGGCCTCCCGAAAGGCCGTATCCGGGCAGCGGCAGGCACAGTAACAGGGGGCGCAGAGCGCCTGCGGGCATGTTCTCTGCGCCCCCCGCCATTTCTTTTCCGGTATCTGCCGCCGGCCTATCTGCCGATCCCGTGATACTCGAAGCCCATTGCCTTCACTCTGGCCGGATCGTAGATGTTTCTTCCATCCACAATAAGAGCTCTCTTCATCAGGCTCTTCAGCCTGTGAAGATCCAGGAACCTGAACTGGCTCCATTCCGTGACGATCAGCACCGCATCGGCGTCTTTCGCCGCTTCATAGCTGTCCTGACAGAAGATGACATCCTTTATGAGCTCGCCGGCCTTCTTCATCGACACCGGATCATATGCGCGGACCTCCGCCCCTTCCTGCTGCAGCAGTTTGACTATTGCAAGGGAGGGCGCGTTTCTCAGATCATCGGTATCGGGCTTGAAAGTGAGGCCCAGCATCGCTATCTTCCTGCCCTTCAGATCACCCAGGGCTTTCTTCAGTTTGTCGACAGGAACCTTGTGCTGCTCATAGTTCACTTCCTGTATGGACTTCAGGATCTTGAAATCATATCCGATATGGTCTGAAATGTTGATGAACGCCGAGACATCCTTCGGGAAGCATGAGCCGCCGTATCCGACGCCTGCGTTCAGGAAGTGCATCCCTATGCGCTTGTCGAGCCCGATTCCGCGTGCCACTTTTGCCACATCAGCTCCCACGATGTCGCAGATATTCGCTATCGAGTTGATGAAGGAGATCTTCACTGCAAGGAAGGCGTTGGCAGAGTGCTTGATCAGCTCTGCGCTCCTGATATCGGTGATGAGAAGAGGCGCATTGAGGGGCTCATACAGCTTCACCAGCAATGATGCCGCCCTGTCACTCGTTACTCCTATGATCACCCTGTCGGGCTTCAGGAAATCGTTGATGGCCGTGCCTTCTCTGAGGAACTCCGGATTGGAGGCGACATCGAACTCGACGCCGGGCTGCACGGTCTCCTTTATCGTCTTCATGACCCATTCGCCCGTCTGGACAGGCACGGTGCTCTTTTCGACTATGAGGCGGTATTCCTTCAGGTGGCCGGCGATCTGGCGCGACACCTCTTCCACGAATGACAGGTCTGCCTCGCCGTTGGGCTTCGAAGGAGTATCGACAGCAATGAATATTATCTTCCCGTGCTCGACTCCGTCTTTGATATCTGTAGAGAACGAGAGCCTCTTCTCGCGCCTGTTGGCTTTCACCAGCTCTTCCAGGCCGGGCTCATAGATTGGGATTACATCGTTCAGAAGCATCTCCACCTTGGCCTTGTTGTTGTCGATGCACATCACATTATGTCCAAGCTCGGCAAAACAAACTCCCGAGACCAGGCCTACGTATCCGGTGCCTATTATACTGATATCCATTACATCATCTCCTTTTCACGTGCTTTTATTTATAAGGCATCCTTGATGACCTTGAAAACAAGTCTTATTATCCCCTCGCTCAGCTCCGAGTGCATTCCTTCCGGCACAACCCTGCAGGGAAGCGGAACAGACCTCGAAAAGCGCCCGATGCGCCTCTCCAGTACGAGAAAATCGCTCTCCTCCGACTCGATCTCCCGGTTCAATACCCCGTCTATTACAAGAAGCGTTGGAGTAGCGTGGATCGAAACATCCTCCTTCGATACTCCGGGCAGCGCGATCTCGACGACGAGAAATCCGCCGTGAAAAAACATGTCGATTGGAGGCTCCCAGGGCCTTTCATCAAAAAAGACGGTGCTCTTGTAAAAAAGCTCGACACAAAGCTCGTTCATCGTCATCCTGATGCTCTCGAGCCCCAGCCGCGGGTCCCAGCCCCATCCGGTGCTTCCGAAGGGAAACATGCGCTTCCCCACCGATACTATCGATTTGATCGCCTTTCTCTTCCCAGGCCTGGATTTCTTTTCAGCCATTCAGAGCTCCCGTCACGCCTTCTTCATCGCCCTTTCACAGATATGAACTGCGGCAGTCTCTGCCGCTCAGGCTTCAGCGCTTCGGCGCTGACCTTGATCTCAGTCGATTTCTGTATATTGGCGACCTCGAGAGTCGCCACCCCGTTTTTGTCCGTCTTCACCGTTTTGCTGCCTACCGAGGCTCCGGCCTCGAAGACCTCGAACGTGACTTCCTTACCTGGAAGCGGGTTGGAATTCCCGTCCTCTATCAGGGCGTCTACGAGATATTTCTCTATCTCGCTCTGCCCGCTGTCCTCTCCGCCTTTTTTCGCCGCCCCGTTCTTCCCGCTGTCGTCGGCGGCGCTCTCAGCCTTTTTTATCGGCCTCAGCCGCACCGACAGCTCTGACGGAGGCCCTGCGCTGAACCGGAACGTTCCCATATCGCTCCGCGCGCATCCGCACTGCGCCGTCAGCGTGACATCGCCCGCGACGGGAACCGAATAAAGCCGGCCTTTCGCAACTCCCTTCTTCGTCGGAACGGGAGATGTCACTCTTCCGTTCGAAGGGAGGAAGAAGACTAAAGTTCCATCAGGAACCGTCTTTCCCCTGCTGTCCTTGACGGTAACCGAGAAATCGGCAGAGCTCTTTCCGTCTGCCGGGATCTCCCTGGCGCCGCACTGGGCTTCCATCGAGTATGGATGGAACGAGGCCTCCCTGTCAAAGAGGATCAGGCTGTTGGCCACCTTGCGCTCAGGAACGGTGTTCCCTCTCGCCCGGCTGACAGTGGTCCCCAGCAATACCATCGCCGTCGAGTGACCGCCGTCGAGGCAGAAGGCCTGCCAGGCCCCTCTGGACCTCAGCATCTCGGCGAGCTCCTCCAGCTTCATCCCTGAGAAGTGGTTCTCATGAAAGCCCGTGACGGTGTAGAGAGAGACGCGCCCCTTCCTGTCCACTGACACGACGGTCCTGCCTGCCCTCCTCGTTATGTCGTTTCCCTTCTTGCCGAGGCCTTCCTCATCTGCCGTTATCCTGACCTTTCCATCTTCTATGATCCTCGGGCCGCAGGCCAGGGCGAACTGAATCCCCTTCAGCTTCTTTCCGGATGTCGTGCAGACATCAGTCCCGTCAGAGACCATCTTGTCTATGACGATCTGCCTGTCTCCCGTGAGGGCCATGCCTGTCCTGGGAGGCCTTGTCTTGACAGGAAGCGACTGCACCTTCCCATCCAGATAGACCAGGCCGAGCGGGCCTCCTGAGTTTGCGAAGAATCCGCCGTTTATTGCGGCGAGAGCCTGATACCTGACAGCCATGGAGGTCGGGCCTTCACGGCTCTTGACATTGTCTCCCGCCTGGGCGACCTTGAGCTCCACGTTTTTGAGCCCGAAGGAAAGCTCGTTAATCAGCACATACCCCTCCGACCAGACCTTCTCCCAAGAATTCCACTTTATGTTGGGCGTGAGAGCCGTCGAGAACTCTCTGTGATAATTTTTCCGGAAATCCAGCACCAGCCGCGGAGGGTCCTGAAGAACCATCGTTTTGACGTTTTCGTCTGGAAGATCATAGTTGAGCTGCAGATCCAAGCTCATTCTCTTCCAGTTCTCCTCCCTGATCACCCATCCATAGATAAGCGAATCAGATCGCTTTGCAGTCATGGGAACCCCGTCTGCGCAAGAGCAGTCTGGAAGCACAATGGAGATTCGCGCCGGCTGCGAGCGCATCCACAGATTGTATATCGGCTTTGACGTGAACTGGAGCACCAGTCTCGCCTGCTCAGGGGAAGCGCTTGCCGTGATGCTCTTCAACTCGTTCGCGGAAGCGCCGGGAGCCGTCATTAAGACAGCGGCGGTTATCAGGATCAAAAAAAGCCTCAAGCGCGTAATCATATGCCTGTCCTCAATGCCACAACTGATGTCACGATTGTTTTCAGAGATGATTCGCCGCTTTCGGCGAGGAATCATTCATAAAAGATCATATAGAACTCGCTCTCCAGCTTCCTGTAAAAAGGCAATAGCACAGAGCGGATGACTCTGTCGATATCAAAGTCCGGATGGAAGCGGGTCCTCACGTCCTCGGCGATGTCTGCCATCTTCCGCTTGCCGCAGCTTCTCCTGTAGATGAAGATCTTCTCCGGATCGGAGAGTGTGTAGCTCCGAAGACCTCCCTGCAGGCGAAGCCTCATGCCGTCATCGTGGTATACGAGCATGCCGAGAGTCCGCAGCGGCACGATCTCTGAAATGTCTTTTTCATCACGGTCTTCGAGCCTCATGAAGCGGGGGCTCTCGAGGAAGTAGAAATACTTGTCGTACGCCTGCTTTTCCTTCAGAATGGGATGCCAGAACGTGGTCATCGAGTATCTCGACGCCCACATGAACTGGTTTCTTATCGTCCTGAAGGGGATGCGGGATACGCAGCCCTTCATAATCTTCTCGACCTCGGTGTAAAAATGCTGCTTGAGCTTCCTGATCTCCGCAATGGAGAGCGCCTCTGTCTCACATGTGGCCTCGAGAGTCGAGATCCCGTCCCTGAACTGATCTTCGCAGACTCTGATCCCGAAGCGCGAAGGGTCGCGGCTGATCTCCGTTCCGGGATAAGGACAGAAGAATCCCGCTCCCGATTCGAATACTCCCGGCGCGCTGGTGATCAGCTTCCTGGCCTGCTCAATGCTTCTCTCCACCGTCTCTTTCGTCTCGAAGGCGCCTCCGATTATGAAGTGCCCTACAAGCGAGATATCGCCGAGGTCTCTCACCTCCGCCACGAATTTCTCCACCTGCGCGAGGGTGATCCCCTTCTGATAGACATCTATTATGTCCTGAGTGCCTGATTCTATGCCGATCTGAAGCCTCACCAGCCCGGCCTTCTTCAAGAGCGGGAGCAGCTCCGGGTGGCGTGCGAAGATATCGACCCTGCCTTCGCAGTAGAACCTGAAATCACGTCCGGACCGCTCCCTGTATTCGATCAGCAGGTTGCAGATCCTGGCGGCTCTCTCGGGATTCGCCACAAAGGTATCGTCGGTGATCGAGAATGTCTTCAGGTTGAACCGCTCCAGATTCTGAGTTATCTCCTCGAGGACCTTCTCGGCGCTCCGGTATCGATAGCGCCGTCCGTGGATCGCCTGGAAGCAGAATGCGCATCCGAAAGGGCATCCCCTCCCGGTAGTGACGTTCAGAACCTGCAGATGCGGGCCGAGCAGCGTGTGATCGATGGCCGGAAGGCTATCCAGATCCTCTATCAGCGGAGCCCTCGCGTTCTTCCTGATCTCGCCGCTCTGCCGGTAGATCAGTGAAGGCACGCTGTCGAGAGGCTTCCTGTGCAGGATCGCCTCGGTGTAGGCGACCATCGCGGTCTCGCCTTCGCCGCATATCAGCGCGTCCAGGCAGGGCCATTCGAGGAGCTTTTCCTCCTCGGCCGACGCCTGGGGCCCGCCTGCGATGATCTGCGCCTTAGGGAGCCACTTTCTCACATTGCAGGCCGTCTCCCTGACTGAGTGGATATTGTCTGAATTGGTATAAAACCCCACTATCGCGGGGTTCATGTAAGTAAAAAAGGATTCCAGCTCTTCAAGGGATATGCAGAAGAGATCCATCGGAGTCAGCACTCTGACCCTGAATCCCTTCGAGGAAAGCAGCGTCGACAGAGAAAGAATGCCCGGATTGCACCGGGCAATTATATAAAAGCTGTCTATATGGACAAAAACCACATCGAGCTTTCGCTCCATCGATCTGAAGCTTTTGAGGATGTCTTCTACTTTCCTACCCACAGTATGTGTGCTGCCCTTTATGAGATGCTGCTGATAGCCTCTTCCTGGTTCTTGTAGATGCCGAAGATCTTGACAAGACCTGTTATGTTGAATATCTTCTTAATCTGTGGGTTCGTGCAGATCAGGTTTATGCTCCCGTTGTGCTCCCTGACCTTCTTGAGGGCGCCGATGAGCACTCCGAGACCTGTGCTGTCGATGTAGCGCACGTCTTCAAGGTTAATGATGAGATTATACTGCTCTTTCTCGATCAGCTCGTTAATCGTCTCCTTTACCCTGGGAGAAGTGTAGACGTCAATCTCACCCTGAACTTCAATGATATGAGCCTTCTTAACTTCCTTGGTTACAATCTTTATATCCAAGAATGGACCTCCCTTCAGAGAATCGTTGTTCTCTTTGATATCATAATGTTTGCCGGTTCATCAGCACTCAGATGCAGAAGATAAAGGAAAAGAAAGAAAAAAGAAATCTTTTTTCTTTCTTGCACGACCTTTACCTTACATGGGTTTCTCTAGTTGTCAAAGCGGGCATGAAAGAAGAACGGCTAGCCTTCCTTGGGGCCTTCTTCTTCTGCTCTGGCGACATCGTCCATCTTCTTCTTCGTTATGGTTTCCTTGAAATTCTTGGCCTTGTCGTCAATCATGTGATGCGTCTTGTCAAGCCACTCCTCCGCATCCTCCTTGAAGTCCTTTGACCACTTCTCGGCCTTTTTCTTCATCTCCTCAGTTCTTTCTTTCAGCTGCTCTCTTACCTGAGGGCCTGACTGAGGAGTCATCAGAATAGCTATGGCGGCGCCTACGAGAGCGCCAACAAAGAGTCCCAGAATAAAATTCACACCTTTGTTCTCTTCCATCTCTTCACCCCCTTCCTCTCTGCATGCGGCAGAAAATTTCAGATCGTGTCAGTTCTCTTTGTATCTATAATATTCTACCTGAAAAGCTCCGGGTCCTCTCCCTTTTTCAGTTGCAAAAATAAAACCTATCATGTAAAATGATACCAAAATTATTCCGGTGAAATCATATGACAAGAAAAATTGAAGAACCCACAGCAATTCAGAAAAAGATCGTCGAATTCATTGAGAAGTGCATCAGAACACGTGGTATTCCGCCATCGATAAAGGAAATCGGCAGCTCTGTAGGCCTTTCATCCAGCTCTTCGGTGCACAACCAGCTCCAGAACCTGGAGCGCCTCGGGCTCATACGGCGCGATCCTACCAAATCGAGATGCATCGAGATAGTCAGGAGATCTGAGGTGCCGCCTGCTTCCGAAACTGGCGCCGACAAGACAGATCAAGGTCATAATCATGCCCCGCCCCAGGACTCAGAGGGAATCGAAAAGACAGCAGACAGGGAATGCGATGGCGGGCAGGCTCTGGATGAGGCCTATAAGGATAAGGCGGAAATCCATGAGCATGCCGATCAGAAATCCGCGGCCCGGGAGGGCACGGATGGCGCAGTCACGGAAGAAGCAGCCGGGATACACCGCTATCCTCTTTTCGTATACGAGGGAGTTCATGAGGCCGAAGGCGGGGCGGAGCAGAGCCGCAATCTGAAAGCCGGTACGATTCCTCTGCCTTTGGAGTTCGTAGGCACCCGCGAGGCCTTTCTGCTCGAGATGGACGGCGACAGCATGAAAGAGGCAGGCATACTGGAAGGGGACTACTGCATAATAAGGCAGGGAATCACTCCCAGGGACGGCGACATAGTGGCGTGCAAGATCGAGGACGAGGTCACCGTGAAGCGCTTCTTCAACGGGCCGGGATATTACATACTGGAGCCGGAGAACCACCGCTACCGTCGCATCCTTGTAAAAGACGCGCTGTTCCTGGGAAGAGTCATCGGAGTGCTCAGAAACTGGGAGCGCATTGCCGGCAGATCGCAGGATTTATAGACCTGTTGTCGTATTCAAATACTTTGAGGCCAGGGCTCTCTGCCATCTGGCGCTGCAAGAGCAGAGAGCAGGGGGACTGAAAGCTGCAACTGCACCATTCAGGGGGCCGGAATCTCATCGGAGAGCCGGGAATGGGCGATGTACTATAATTCCTACCATATCCACCTCCAGTCATGGTATAATTTTCCTGAGACATTAAAGGAGCGTGAGGTCATGAAAAGATTCATCAAAGTCACCATGATGTTCACTCTGGCGCTTGTGAGCGCATATTTCCTGCTGGGCGCGATCGATCCTCAGTGGAAGATCGTCACGAAGCTTGCTGGTATAGTCGAGTATCAGAAAGCAAGCACGACTGAATGGGGAGATATTCTGCAGTCTCTTCCTCTGAAGGACGGTGACAAAGCTCGCACCCTCAAAGACTCGCGAGCGAAGATACAGCTTGCCGATCAGAGCGTCGTAACGATTGGAGAGAATACCACCGTTGAGATCGTAAAATTTCAGCTCAAGGAGGACGCGAGAATCGTTGAGTTGAAGATGGGGCTCGGCAAGATAAGGGCAGCAGTGTCAAAGGTGCTCAGAGGAGAGTCCCTATTCGAGGTGAAGACCAAGAGGGCAGTGCTCGCGGCGCGGGGAACCGAGTTCTTCGTGGATGTCGTGGAAGCTGAAGACACGAAATCATCGCTTGAAGAAATGCCGGGAAAGCTCATAGCCTCGCTCGACCCTGCTGTCTCTGACGGCGATACGGAGTCCGGAAACAGCGAGAACATCTTCCTGGAAGTATATGAAGGCGCCGTTCAGGCGACGACTCCGACGCTGACTTCGATGATCACTCAAGGCAACTCGTGCCTCATAAACGGCAGGGGCGCCATACAGTTCAACCCAAGAGTGCTCCCTCCCGCATTCGGCCCGATAGGAGCAGGAGGCAGGGACTTCGACATGCGCGGCGGGCACCAGGGACATCCCGGAGGCCCAGGTCCGGGACCAGGCCCGAGCAATCCTTCCGGAATGGGCCCTGCGCCTAACCAGGGCGGCGCGTTGCCGCAGGGGTCGCAAGGGCCGCAAGGGCCACAAGGACCACAAGGACCACAGGGACCGCAGGGGCCGGGAGGACAGGGAGGTCCTGCAGGACAGTTCGGACCGCAGGGCATGCAGTCGCCGGCCGGCATGGTTCAGCCGGGAGGGGCTCTGACACCGACTTTCATGAACCCTCAGACCCAGAACGGGCAGAGCACTCAGACCACAGGGACAGTGCACGTCAACATCAAGTAATCCCGGTGACTGCGGGATATCGGCAGACACCGCGCCATCCGGAGAAGAACGTTGAAGATTAAGCTGACAAGAAAATCAGTCTTTTCGAGAGGAGAAATACTCCTCTCCATTGTTATCACCGTGCTTGCCGTACTGTTTGTATCACTGCAGAAGCCATTCGAAATAACAGATAACAAATATCTGTCATTCGTTTTCAGCCCTGCACGCACAGACAGAATCCTCAAGAATTACAGCGACAAAACAAAAAAGGGCAACTCACAGATCCTTTTTCTCGATATAGACGACAAAAGCCTGGAGGAATTGCATATCCCCTGGCCTGTCCCCCGCTCTCTATATGTCAAGATTCTTGACAATCTAGGCCAGTATAAGCCAAAAGCGATCGGTATGGATATCATATTCCCCGATAAGTCAGTGAGTGAGAGGAACGACAAATTACTTGCTGAGAGTCTGAAAAAACACGACACCGTAGTAATGGGAAGGATTATAGGAGATGCAAGACCCGCCAGTGTCATAAATCCAACATCGGTACTCATCTCGGGATGGACTCCCGAGATGATGAAGAGCCGGATCGGATATGTCGATTCCGGAGTGGTAGATCGCGACGGAGTGATAAGAAAGGTTCTGCTTCTTTCTTCGATTAATAAAAAGACTTATTACTCCTTCGATGCGCTTCTCCTCAGCAGGTTCCTCGACATACCGCTCTCCGATATCAATGACTGCTCCGCAAAAGGGTATCAGATGATAGGAGATATCAAGGTTCCTGTTACAAAAGGTGAGATGTGGATAAACTTTTTCAACAAGAACAGTAGCATGGGAGATTTTGCATTTCGCACATACAAGCTCGCCGACTTTCTTAAAGATGTCGAAAAGCAACAAAAAGAGAGCCTCAAGAAGCGGATCGAGAACAACATAGTGATCATAGGCTTCACAGCCGAGCAGGCATATGAGCGCCAGAAATCGCCTCTCGGCGATACATTCGGACCCGAATTACATATTAATGTTCTTTCGACGATTATTACACGGAGCTTTCCAAGAAGCCTCACATTCATTCAGCGATTACTGCTCCTGCTCATTCCCTGCATCATGCTGGTTGTCATACTGACGCTTCTGTCGCCGCTCGCAGGCTTCATGCTTTATATTGCGATGAACATTACCGTGTTTATATTCTCAAACTGGCTATTCGAGAGCTTCAACATCGTTCCGGTCCCTGCCTCGGGATGTACCATGCTCTTCCTGTCTTACGCCTTTGTCACCGTGGGATATTTCGTGAAGACCCACAGAGCCAAGAACCGTCTCAGGAACCTCCTCCTCGAGCTCGCTCCCGTTCCCGAGCCGGTCCTCGAGAGGATCATGGATAGATATAAAGGCAAAGTTGCCATGGGGGGAGAAAAGGTTGAACTTTCCATACTATTCTCCGATATAAGAGGATATACAAGCCTTTCGCAGAATTTAGACCCACGGGAGGTCATGAATACGCTTAACGAGTTCTACGGCGCCATGGGGAACATCTACAAACGCAACGGAGGCATGCTCTTCGATTACATGGGCGACGGCCAGATGGTGGTCTTCGGCGCCGACAGCCCTGCCGATGGAAGCCATGCATACATGGCCGTGAAATCGGCGATCGAGATGTGCCAGGCGCTCAGCAGGCTGAACGAGGACTGGATGAGCTCGAAAAGGCGCTCTGTCGATATCGGAATCGGCATCAACACAGGGGAGGTCTCCCTTGGGTTCCTCGGCTCAGGACAGAGCGGAGGCAGAAAGCAGTTTGCCGCGATCGGCGACACGACAAACGTGGCATCCAGAATCGAAGGGCTCACGAAACAGTACGAGGCAAAGATTCTCATCAGCGAATCCACCTTCGAGAAGTCGAAGAGCTTCATCGAAGCGGAGGCGCTCCCTCCCACAAAGGTAAAAGGCAAGGATGAGCTCATCAAAATCTATAAGGTGACAGGCTTCAAGAGCAGCAATGAGTGAAATCGGAGAGACAATACATCAGATCGTAAATATGTCGGAGATTGAAGAATGCATCTCGAGGAGCCAGCTCTTCTTCTCGCTCGAGCACGACATAATAAAATCCATCGCATCGGTTTGCACGACCGAGCGCTATCATTCCAACGATATCATATTCAACGAGGGCGATCCGGGCGACTGCTTCTATGTGATAAGCGAAGGCCACGTGCACATAATCCGCAAGGAAGACAGTCAGGAGCTGGTGCTCGCCATCATAGATCCAAACGAAGGATTCGGAGAGCTGGCCCTGCTGATCAATCAGCCCAGAACCGCCACAGCCAAAGCCGCAGACGAGGTCACGCTGATCAAGCTGAAGAGAAGGGATCTCGAGGATCTGATCAGGCAGTATCCCCAGCTTCTCGTGCAGCTGAACAAGCTCATGAACGAGCGCGTCTCGCTGCTGGAAGGACCTGACGCCGCCCACTCGGAGCAGCAGAAGCACAAGTTCAGCTCTGAATACAGGATCGAGCTGGACCCGGCCCTCCTCGATCTGCTGTTTCAGCTCAACGACGTGGCAGGGGGGCCGGAGCAGGTCAAGCACTGCAAGGAAGCTGCCATGCTCGCGAGAGAGATGAGCAAGATGCTCTGCCCGATGGTGCACGAGCAGCTCTTCTACGCAGGATGCCTGCACGAGATAGGCAAGATTTCCATCCCACAGGATACAGTGATAAGAGAGAGGAAGGGCGAGACGCTTTCTGAAGAGGAGGCTGAGCGCTTTATCGAGATATTCAGAAATGCGGTCAGCATCCTGAAGCCTGACAGGAAGCTCTCCGAATCGGTCAAGTTCATCGAGTTCCTGGACAGGGAGTCTTACCTGGAGATGCCAATTGAATCGCAGATACTGCTCACGGCAGACGACTACCTGATGAAGGTCTCCAAGAACTATTCAGGGATGAGCACGGAAGACGCGCTGGCGGCCATGAAGGAGAAGAGCGGAGGCCGCTACAACCCCAAGGTCATCGCCGCGCTCGAGAAGACGGTGCAGAAGTTCACGTCTCTGAATGTGGAGAAGCAGCTCATATTCATCAAGCAGATGAACATAGCGCTTGACTACAAGGACCACTATACGCTGAGCCATTCGCTGCATACGAGCGAGATGTCCGAAAAGATCGGCTCCCGCCTGGGATTCTCGAAACGGGAGCTCGAGATTCTGCAGTACGGCTGCGAGCTTCACGATGTCGGAAAGATCTACATCCCAACCAACCTCCTCGTGGCGCAGCGAAAGCTCACCGACGAAGAGATGGCCATCATGAAGAAGCACCCTGTATACTCTGCGCAGTTCTTTTCGGATATCCCCGGCATGGACGAGCTCACCGACATAATCAAACACCATCATGAGCGCTATGACGGGACCGGATACCCGGAAGGCCTCAAAGGTGAGGAGATCCATCTCTTCTCCAGGATAATGATGATCGCCGACGTCTACAGCGCCCTTACCACCAAAAGGCCTTACAGGCTCGACGACAAAGGCAACAAGATCGCCTTCTCCCCCAGGATGGCGCTGGCCATCATGGAAGGGATGCAGGGCCACTTCGATCCGCAGCTCTTCGAGATATTCAAGAAAATAATCCTCGAGGAAGGAAAAGAAAGTGAAGAGAACTAATATTCATGCTTCCGAGGAATGCTCGGACAAACTGGAGAAGTTTTCTCACCTGGTGAACTACTTTTCCCCGGCAGCGCAGAAAAAGCTTATGCCTGCTGATGGAATTGTGTGTCGTTTTGTGCATTGCAAGAGGCGGTGCGGCAGGAGCAGTTGATGGACAATTACTCGGATACTTCGCTAAAGACAGGGGCTTCCGATCACAGCGAAATGGAAGCGAAAGCCCGCTCGATGAGGGTCCCCTATGTCGACATATCCTCGATACAGATTGACAAGGAAGTGGCTGCCATCATCCCTGAGTCGATGGCGCGCCGCTATTCTCTCATATGCATAGACAAAAAAGAGAAGAAGATCACTCTAGCCATGGGTGATCCTCTCGATGTCTTCGCTATCGACGATGTCCGGTTCCGGACCGGCTACGATGTCGAGTCTGTACTGGCAAAGCAGGAGGACATAGAGGCGGCTCTCGATTTCGTCTACGGCGAGGACACGAGCTGGAAGGAAGTGATCTCCCTCGTCGAGGACACGAGCCTCGAGCTGAAGAAGGACGAAGAGACATCAGACGAAGAGGTCGTAATCGACCAGCCTGTCATCCGTCTCGTCAACATGATCATCACCCAGGCAGTCGAGAAGAAGGCAAGCGATATCCACATAGAGCCTTTCGAGGGAGACCTTCTGATCAGATATCGAATTGACGGCATACTCCACGAGGTGATGACCACTCCCAAATCCCTGATACCTGCAGTCATCTCGCGCATCAAGATCATGTCGAACATGAAGCTCGACGAGAGGCGGATACCGCAGGACGGACGCATCCACATGAAGATCCGCGACAGAGACCTGGATCTCCGTGTCTCGACCTGCCCGTCCCTGCACGGCGAGAGCGTCGTCATGCGTCTTCTCGACAAAAAGAGCATGCAGGTCGATTTGACGAAACTGGGCTTTACCGACAAGGATCTCACCAACTTCAAAAAGCTGATCTCCCATCCAAACGGCATAGTGCTGGTGACTGGACCTACAGGAAGCGGAAAGACGACGACGCTCTACTCGGCGCTGAACGGCCTAAACCAGCCAGACATAAAGATCCTGACTGTCGAGGACCCGATCGAATACAACCTTAAAGGCATCGTCCAGGTGCAGACAAATGCCAGGGTCGGCCTCACATTCGCAACAGGGTTGAGAGCCTTCCTCAGGCAGGATCCGGACATAATAATGGTCGGTGAAATCCGAGACAGGGAGACTGCGCAGATCGCCATCGAAGCGGCGCTCACAGGCCATCTCGTGCTTTCCACGCTTCACACGAACGACGCGGCCACTTCGGTAACCCGTCTCGTCGATATGGGGATCGAGCCATTCCTGATATCGTCGACCATGCTCGGAGCCCTCGCCCAGAGGCTTGCGAGAACGGTCTGCGAATCGTGCGCCGAACCGCGCCCCACCCATCCCGAGCTGAAGAAGATCTTCGACCGATTCGGCATCAAGGACAGCGACATCAGCATGCGCACAGGCGCAGGATGCCACATCTGCAACATGACGGGCTACAAGGGCCGCCTTGGCATATACGAGCTGCTGATAATCAACGACAGGATCAGGGAGCTCATCGTTCAGCGCGCCAACAAAACGGATATCGAGAAGGAAGCGCGCAACACAGGGCTCGTGAAGCTCTTCGAGGACGGCCTTCTCAAAGTTGCGCAGGGAAAGACCACTTACGAAGATCTGAGCAGAGTAACTGCAGAGTAACTGAAAGTCCCGCTATGAACCCATCCTTTTACATCCTCACCCTCGGGTGCAAGGTCAACCAGTATGAATCGCACAGACTGAGAGACGAGCTCTTCCTTCGCGGCTGCAGTGAAGCCGCATCTCCGGAAGAGGCCTCGCTGATCGTCGTCAACACATGCACCGTCACCGCAATTGCAGACAAGAAATCGAGACAGAAGCTCCGCAGCTGCATCAGGGCCAACAGTGACGCAACCGTTGTCGTGACAGGATGCGCCGTCGAGAATGCCGACTCAGGAATCGGCCGAATCTCCGGAAATGTGATAGCCGTCCCCAACAGTGACAAGGACGCCATCGTCCGGATCCTGACAAGGCAAGGGCTGATTGATGAGGAGATGCCACAGGCCCGCTGCGATCTCCGGGATCTCCGCGAGTCCGGTGATGAGGCTGATGAAAGCGGGAGCGACCTCCCGTCGTCCCGGACGAGGGCTCTGCTCAAGATACAGGACGGCTGCTCTCATTTCTGCGCATACTGCATAGTTCCGTTTGTCAGGGGGCCTCAGCGGAGCAGGCCGGCCGACGAGATAAAAGCCGAGGCTGCGGCGCTGGCAGAGAGAGGCTACAGGGAGATAGTGCTCACAGGAATCCACCTGGGCGCTTATGGCCTCGACCTCACAGGGAAAAGATCGTTCGGGTCGCTGCTGCGCGAGCTCCCGGCTCTTGTCCCCGGCGTGAGGCTCCGCATGAGCTCAATCGAGCCTGCAGACTTCACGCCGGATATAATCGAAGCGATATCGAGCTTCCCGTCGATCTGCAGGCACATCCACCTCCCTCTTCAGCATGCCAGCGACTCTGTGCTGGAGAGGATGGGAAGAGGCTATACGATCGATCTCTACCGCCGCATAGTCGATAAACTTTACAGCAGTCTCGACGATGTCTCTGTCACGACAGACATCATAACGGGGTTTCCAGGCGAGACGGAGGAGGACTTCCAGTCCCTGCTGGCCTTCATTGAAGAGGCCCGGTATCTCAGAATACACGCCTTCCCGTTTTCGCCGAGAAAAGGGACCAGGGCGGCTGATTTCAGGCCTGTCGTCCCTGAAGCCGAGAAGAAGAGGCGCTGCAACCTGGCGATTGCAGCGGGGCGCATGATGACAGAGCAGTATCTGCGGCGCTACAAAGGAAAGACCGTCGAGGTGCTCGTCGAAGGCAGAGAAGGCAATTACCTCCACGGCCTGACAGGAAACTACATGAGAGTGCATCTTGAGGGCTATGGCGACCTGAGGGGAGAGCTCGTGAAGGTGAAAATCGAAGAAGTGGTGGAAGGCCGGCTCTTGAGAGGCGCCGTACAGGGCACGTAGAATCACGCAGCGGCAGATACAATGACGCCACCAGGAATACCTGATGGCATCGTTATTTGCCGGTATCGAAGGCTATAAGAGCTCTTCTCCCCGAGCTTCACTTCAAGCCGTACTGTGTCTTTATCTGCGCCGCTATCTTATCAGCCTGCTTGGACTTTTCCTCCACGGATTTCATATCTCCGGTGATCCTGGTGAGCGCGCCCATATCGCCCCTGGCGATGGCGGACTTCAGATCGTTCAGATTGCCTATGCTCTGCTGCACGACAGCCATAGTGATGCGCTGATGCTCTTTACACACTGCAGGTGGACTGAGCTGGGCGATCTGATCGTGGAAGTTCTGGTAGTTCGAGATGAGCCTGTCGATTCCAGATGTATCGCCTGATGTGACCTGTTTCAGCATCTCCTGGGCATAGGCGTTGGGATCGTCGAAGCTCTTCGACATCGCGCCGATCTGATCGAATCTCGTAAAATACTGCGTAACCTGTTCTTTGTCGGCCATCTGGCCCGAGCCCTGCTGAACAGACGCGCCTCCGCCCCCGGACGCGGGCCTGGCCGCCTTGGGAGAGGCGGGAGGACTGTACGCATAGGTCTGCTGAGCCGCCGGAGCCTGGGTTATGCTGTATGACGGAAGGACTGCAGGCTGAGGCTGGACAGGAGGCTGAGCAGGCGGCAGTGACGGCATCTGCGCAGACGATTCTGTCATTGCAGGCGGGGCTGAAGGCATTGCCTGTGCGGATGATACGCCGGTCTGAACAGCGGCAGGCGACTCCTTCCTGGCTGACTCCCTCCCCATCAGAAATGCTATGATTACAAATGCGCCCAGCAGCATCAACACGAGCAGGGCCAGTATTTTTGTGCTTATCTGCACTTTCTCCGATTCCATATGGCTCATCTCCCTTCAAAGGTTATATCTATTATACTCCGGGATTGCCCTGCTATACAATCCTCCCTTATATTTTGTCTGACTCAGGTTTTTCCTTGTATTTCAGGGATCGAGAGTTCAAGTGATCAGGGGTTCGAGAAAGCCAGGGAACAAAAGATTTCTTCCTTCTCTGGAGCCCCTGGCCACTGGATCACTGCAGCACCATATGGATATTTTCCGACATGTTGACATTGGCACATGCACGAGGATTTTACGGCTTTACAACGAAAACGATTGTATAGGTGACACATGATAAGAGTTGGAACATGTGGATTCAGCTTCAAAGACTGGAAAGGCACTGTTTACCCTGAAAAGATCAGGGATTCGGAGATCCTGACATTTTACAGCAGCAGTCTCGGCATGGATACAGTAGAAATCGACGCCAGCTATTACACATTCTTTTCCAGACGGTCCGTCCAGAGCTGGATTGACAGAACGACGCCGCATTTCCTCTTTGCAGTCAAGTGCCATAAGGATATGACCGGCAATGAGGTGAGGAAAGGCGAGCCGCATGCCGCCGCACCGGAAGATCTGTTCTCCCGCTTCATCGACTCCTTTTCACCTCTCATTGAAAGCGGCAGGCTGGCCTGTTTCCTGGCGCAGTTCGGGCCTCTGTTCAGCAGGAGCGAAGAAAATCTCGACAGGCTGCTGCGCTTCAGATCGATGATGGGCAGGCACCCACTGGCAATAGAGTTCAGGCACAGATCGTGGCTCGAGGCCGATACGATGGAGAGCACCTTTTCATGGCTCGACAGGCACAACCTGCTGTACGTGGCCGTTGATCTCCCTGCGCTGAGGTCGCTGCCACCGCTCATACCGCACAGATGCGGCAGTATCTCATATCTGCGCCTTCACGGAAGAAACAGGAACTGGTTCAACTCGACCAGAGATGAGCGCTACAACTATCTTTACTCCGATGAGGAGCTGCAGCAGTTCGTCCCGCAGATCCAGATACTGGACAGGGAAGCGCCTTTCACGCTCATCTACTTCAACAACTGCCATGCAGGAGCCGCGATGAGAAACGCCCTCCGCCTGAAAAAGATGCTCGGCCTGGAAGAGCCTGACAGGAACCGGCCGCGCTATGTTCAAGGCGAGCTGGCACTCGACATGTAGCGCGGACCTTCAGAGGAGAACAATGGCAAAAGAGCAGGCAAAGCGGGTAATAATAAACGCTCCGGTCCGGAAGAAGCTGTCGGCCGTCAACCAGGAGGATCTTCTCCTTTTCACGAGGCAGTTGCATACACTGCTGAACTCGGGGATTAACCTGCTCTATGCCCTCGAGACGCTCGCCAACCAGGTGGACAAGGAGTCCATGCACAAAGTCATACAGGCGGTCTACGGCAGGATAAAATCGGGCTTCTCCCTCTCCAAGGCGCTGATGGAGCATCCCACGGTCTTCAACCAGATATATGTAGGTCTTGTCAGGACCGGCGAGGCATACGGCGATCTGCCGCAGGCGCTCGACAACCTGGAGTATTTTATCGAGCGGGAGGTGAACATAAAGAAGAAGATCGGCCAGGCGTCGACTTATCCTGTCTTCGCGCTGATGGTCTGCATCTTCTTCGCGTTCTTCACTTTCAAGTTCATTCTTCCGCATTTTGTCGCGTTCTTCCAGGACCTGAACGTAGAGCTTCCACTGCCGACGAGACTGATGATCTTCGTCACGAAAACACTGGACAAGCCTGTCGTGCTCATCCTGATGGGAATCACGACAATCGCGCTTATAATCTTCCTGAAGCGCTTCGCCTCAACGGAGAACGGGAGAAAGTACTTTGACAGGCTCAAGACCGAGATACCGTATTTCGGCCCGATAGTCAAAAAAATTGCCGTGGCCAGGCTGGCAAACAGCATGAGCGCGCTGCTGGAGGGAGGGATCGAGATCAGAAAGGCTCTCGAGCTGGCAGGCAAGGCATCGGGAAACTATGTCTTCGAATACAGCATGAAACAGGCAAGCGAGAATCTGCGCGAAGGGCTCTCGCTCACCAAGTTCTTCGCCACGCAGGTGAGCCTTTTTGGCGGCATATTCCCGAGTATGGTGAGAGTCGGCGAGGAATCGGGGGAATTGCCTTCCATATTCAAGAAGATCTCATCCATGTTCGAGACAGATGTGGAGAACACGCTGAACTCCATCTCGGTCATCATAGAGCCCATGCTCATCATGTTCACCGGCACGATCATCGGCTTCATAATAATCGCGGTCTTTCTTCCTCTGTACTCGCTTCTGCAGAAGCTTGGATAGCGGCATGGCCTGCGCATGCCTTCAATGAGGCTCTGTACCGGAGATTCAGTCAGAGCATCTGATTATTCCGAGGCGGAGCCACGAGCGCAGCAGAGCGCTGACAGGATCGTCTCCGGCCGGGACTCTCTTCCCCATCCTGCCGTGAAGCCGCCTCGCAATCTCACCTGCCGTCAGCTTTCCACGGCACATGTCGAGCGCCTTCAGAGCAGTCTCGTCAGCCCTGACGGAACCTACCTCTCCAGGCAGGCTCTGCCAGAAGATGACAGAAGTCCTCACAGGCCCGACATCATCGGGCTGCTCACCCAGGAGCAGAGCGGAGGCAATACTTACCACATCGAAGCTGTAAGTCTTGACTGCGAGATCGCAGTTCCGGACAGGCCTCGCTGATGACAGACAGACTTCATCGTGAGCAGGCCGGTCCTTTTCGGTGTCTCCGCCCATCAGCCTGACCGGCGACGATTCCAGGGCCTGTGAGACTTTCCCCGGAGAATCTTTCCTCGGCTTCCTGGCCAGAGTGAAACGGGCCAGCTCGTATTCAGCCAGATCTGCAAGATACGGTGTCCGCAGAAAGCGGGAGCGGACCATATGCCCCAGAAAATCCGAGAAGACACGGGCGAACTCCGGGAGCCCGCTGCCTCTCAGGCAGTCGGGCTTATGCCGCTTCTTGGCCATCGGGCTTTCATTGTAGAGCTTCCAGTCCCTGTGAAGGACGAATGGATCGACTGTTTCATGCCACAAGGCGAGAGATGTCGAGGGCATTATCTCCATCGGGACGGTCAAGAGCTCCACAACCTCTTCGAGCACTTCCCGCTTCAGGAACCTGGCCGCAATATGATAGTGATATGAGAAGAGCTCAGGGTATTTCACGATCATGCATACGCTCTCCCTGTCAAACGGGCTGCCGCTCCTCATCTCTGGCCTGTATCCGTTGTAGATGAGCTTTTCCATCGACTCCCTGTAAATCCTGGAGCCTGCGTGCGGCACCAGAAGGCCGCAATGTATGGACAGCCCGGCACGCCCCTTCAGAAAGGTTCGCCTCATCAGCTCGAAGGTGTGGCGCACATCTTCCTCTCTCTCGAACGGGAACCCCACAGTGTAGGCTGTATTTACGTGAATGCCGTTTGACAGCGCCAGCGTGATGGCGTCTCCTATGTCGATGAGCTGATAGTTCGTCCCGATATCGCGTTGAATATCTGATGATCCGCTTTCGATCCTGTAACTGATGGCTGTGCAGCCGCTTGCTGCCATGAACGCCACTGTCTCTTCATCGAGTGCTCCAACCCTGCCGGAGCAGCGCCATCTGACCTGCGGTATCTCAGATCTCGCCAGCGCGCAGAAATCCCTCAGCAATCCCGCGCTTGAAGTGAAAAGCTCATTGGGGATCTCGACGGTGAAGGGAAGAGGCATCCCTGTTCCCTGACGGCGGGCGAGAGGCTCTTCACAGGCCCGCCCCGGCGTTGAAGACGGCGCCGGATATGGCTCGGCACAATCCCGTTCCAGTATCGCGCCGAGCCGGACTATCTCTTCGACAAGCCTTCTGGCAGATTTGAACCTGGGCTCCCTGCGCCCATAGACCCCGCAGGAAGACAGGATATCGTCGGAAGGACATCCGCGCACGGCATCGAGCAGGAGGTCCGGCATCTCATTCAGATTGCAGAGATGCCAGGCAGGCATCGGCAGCGTGTCAAGGTCTTCCACAACAGGAGCCTCGATATTCCGCACGATCCTTCCTTCGAAGCGACATGAGATCCCGGGCAGATCGTGCCAGCCCCTCCCTTCTCCGAGCCTTTCGGCAAGCTCTTTCAGAGTGAGCTCGCCTTCGCCCCTCACGACCGCATCTACAGCCGGGAAATGCCTGAGAGTCATCTCGTCTGTCAGAGTAGCCTGCGGGCCGCCCAGGACCGCGAAGGCTTCGGGAGATACTCTCTTCAGAGCCTCGGCGAGCCTCAGAGACTGCTGATACGAGTCACTGAAAGTCGAAAAGCCGTACAGCTGCGCCTGACAGCCTGCCAGATGACCGGCCAGGCTCTCATACAGATCGTGTCCTTCGACCAGGCCTTTGAGAATCAGCAGGTTTGGATCCACTATTTTCACATCAAAGCCGCCCTCGCTGAGCACAGCCGCACATGAGAGGAGCCCAGGCTGCATGACAGGGCTGTAAGAGTCTTCTCCGTGATGATAGTTAAGCGCACAGACGAGGACGACCTTCATCTTCAGGTTATTCGACGGTGTGTGAGCAAACCCTGTGGGGGGAGCCGGCAGTGAAGGGAAGCCCTGTCATTGAAGGATATGGGCTTCAGGGGAGAGAAGGTTTTCTTATGAAGCAGTATTCCGGTTTCTTTCTTTTCCTTCTCGTCACGGCATTTATCTGCACAGGCCTCGCCGGATGCAGCGGCAGACCGAGAGTCAATCCTCATCCGGTTCCGAAGGGATCGGGAGAGATCACGGTGCGTGAGATCAACAGGGCGAAACCTCTCGACGAATCTGTCAACAAGGCGCTCGACGACGACCTCTCGGCCTGGAGATACAGCGAGCTTGCCGAGGGCCCGCACCCGATGGAGAGCTCACAGACTGTAATATACTATGTCGAAGAAGGGAAAGCCTCGCTCAGATCAGCCGGCAGAGCTTACACCGTTCAGGCCGGAGACGCCGTAACGGTTCCAGGCGGCGACCTGGTGGAGTGGAACGTCGACAAGGCGATGAAGCTAAGGCACTGCTACCGCGATGGAAAGGAGCTCAGGCGCAGGCTCGAGTCCCTGAATGCCAGGCTTTCAAAGCTGGCAGACAAGCCGGAAACCGGGGCCTTTGTCGCATGTCCCGCCGCAGCGCCCGCCTTCGCGCTCTTCGAAGATGAAAAGCCGGCCACCGGTGAAGCAGGCCAGCCCAGAGCCCTCTTCATATCAGGAGGCGAGGGAGCGCTGACTGACAGCCTCTTTACTCTGCCTGAAGGAGCTTTTTCTTTCAGGAAGCTTTCTGTGACGTTTTTCACGTCGATCTGCCTGCAGGGGCTCGACCCGGACTCGCCGGAAAAGGCCCTGCTCAAAGAGGCGAAAGCAGTCGATCTGCTGGCGCAGAACGGGCTGATAGAGGATAAGGAGGAGTTATTCCTGTCCACAAAGGAAAACCTGCTGCGATGGAAGAGAGACGTGAAAGGAATGCCTCTCAGAGACGCGCTCTTCTCGCAAGGCATAGTCAAGCCGAAGGCTGGCATTGCAGCAAGTGCAGATCCCGAGACGGAGGAGCGGATCGAGCTGATACTGTCCACCCTCTGGGGAAACGATCTTCCGAAAGAGGTAAGGGATTACACGAACCACCCGGTCAAGGTACCTTATAACGTGGACTACCTGTATCTTGAAGACATAGCCTCCCTGTCAAAGAAGATGAAGGACAGATGGGCTGTCCGCGCCATCTGCCCCTACCGGCACAGCCTCGTAAGCCCTTTCTTCACCGTCAGGATTACAGGCATATCAGACAGAAAGCCTTATAAAAACTCGCACTGCACAGTGACGTGGTGCATGGGCAGGGAATACATCAAATGGGAATACGGGATTGACAGCCGGAAGGGCAAACCGTCGGTGCTGTACAGGAGAATAATTGAGCAGCGCGATTGAGATTCCTTTTGCCTCAGCGAGATTAAGAACCGCTTTCACAGCAGCATGAAAAGCCGCCGTCTTTTGCATATTCTGAATGGATGCGAAATCCCGAACGGCGCCTGCACTTCTCTCCAGCGCTATACCGCCTTTTTCAGCTCACGGTCCATGATGCGGCAGAACAGCTTCGCCAGGGAGGGATCGAACTGCGTTCCGGCGCAGCGCACTATCTCGACAATCGCGGCTTCCGGCGCTGAGCCTTTCCTGTAAGGCCTGTCTGATGTGATGGCGTCGTACGTGTCGACGATGGACAGGATGCGCGCCTCTACCGGGATTATGCGGCCCCTGAGTCCGTCTGGGTATCCCCTGCCGTCCCACCGCTCGTGGTGATGGCGCACTGCAGGAAGCATCTCCCTGAACTCCTCCTGATCTCTGAGGAGCTCTTCACCCAGCTCGGGGTGGATCCTGACTACCTGCATCTCCTCGTCGGTGAGCCTTCCGGGCTTCTGCAGGATCTCGTATGGGATCGCGTATTTACCTATATCGTGATAGAGGCCGACAGTTCGGTAGAATGAATGGATGGTCTCTTCCCTGCTCCAGCCGCGCTTGACTATGCGGGATTCCCAGGCAAGCCGCCCTGCCAGGTATCCAACGCGCTCCGAATGCTCGTAGAAGATTATGGCAGAGGCTTTGAACCTGTCTATTACGCGGCCGGGGTCTTCGCTGTCAGATTCCCGTGAGTCATCCCCCTTCATCTGATTGAAACCTCCATGCTCTGAGGATACAGGCACGAAACAGTTTTTTGCCATGTCATAGTACTGCATCTCTTGCTCCGTTTAGTCTGCATATCCCCCCTTCTTTACTATACTCCATATGGAGATTTCATGTAAGATCCAGAATGTTAACTGACTCGAAAAAATTTGTTAACGAAATGAACCCTTTGAGCCAGGATTGCAGCCTGATCCTTTATTCATGCCGCTTTTCCGGCTTCACCTCCCCGGGCACGGGCCTGCTCGAGCTGAGACATCAACACAACGAACCTTGCGCTCATCTCGGCGGTGAGCCTGGCCCGATCCTTCCTGATGGCCCTGTCCAGGAACTTCTTCTTCTCTTCTTCCGTGGGAAGGGCGTCAAGGCTTTTCTTCAGGCCGGCTGCGAGTAACTGCGCCACACTGTCCCTGACGACTTTTACCTGGTCCTCTGACTGGGCCATCTTCTCCATTGTGGAGCTCACGATCTCATCTCTGCGGAGCTCATCCACTCCGGCCTGGAGGCCGCTCTGCGCGGCTATCCAGCCTGCAATGAACTTCCCCATATCCCTCGATTCCGGGCCGAATTTTTCGAGCTCCCTTCCGATCATACTGACATCTCTCATAGATGCGGCGCTTCTGTCAAACTCCTTGACAGCCCGGAGCGCTCCCGCAATTGCGCCGACAGCCGCCGGAACGATAAACCCTGCAGGTCCCAGCATTGAAGACAGAACGAATCCTGTCAGGCCGAAGGTGAATGCCCCTGAGAGGCCTCCCGCGATTATGTTGGCATTGCGCGGCCCCACGAGATCGATGAGCCTTTCAGCCAGCGATTCAGCTGAGCCGGTCAGTTTCTTCTGGATGTCTTCCATCAGATTCCTGACTCCCTGCCCGTATCTGGGCCCCACTGCCGCAGCGACAGCCGCAATTCCTGCCCCGAGAGCCGCTGTCACCGCCGCGCCAAGCGGGCCGCCGAACGCGCCGAGCGCTGCTCCCATTCCTGCTCCGTAAAGCGCGCCCCTTAAAGCCCTGTTCTTTGCGGAGCCGCTCTGTGCTCCAAGCCCAGCTGCAATGCCGGCGACGATGGAGGTGAGCGAGCTCCCCATCCCTGTGAAGGACTGGGCGATGAGCCCGGCCATAAACCCTGCGGACATTCCGTCCTTCACGGAGCTGCCGCGGCTCCCTGCAAGCGTGCCTGAAAGCCCTGCAATGCCGCCCACCAGCGCTGTCGCCCCCAGGGTCAGCGCCAGAGCCGGATTGGAGGCCAGCAACGATAGAGCAGCCGCGCCGGCCAGCGTGCCTCCGGCAGCGGTGATGAGGGAGGTAACGCCGCTCTGCGCCATTCCGCTCACGGGCTTCTTATTGTCTCCGGCTCCGGCAGTGCTTTTCTCTGCTTCGCTGCGCGAAGCTCTTTCCGCTATCCCTGCGCCGACAAATCCATTGACTGCTCCCACTGCGCTTCCGACGAGCATTGCCGGAGGCCCTCCGGGAAATGCAAGCAGGCTTCCTGTCACGGCGCCGGCCAGTATGGAGGCTATTTTGACGCCATTCTTGCCGAGCGCTCTGCTGATCGCATCACTGAGCGACGATACGGCACTGGAAAGCCTTCCGTCATCCGATTTCGTACCATCTTCGAGAGATGAGCCTCGTGGGCCACTCTCCCTGCTTTTGTCGAAGCGCCTGATATTCATCGACAGATAATCCAGACAGGCGCCCCTTTCCTGCACATCTCTTTCAGGCCTGTCAATGCTGTGAAGGTCATGAAGCTTTTCAATGGCTGTGGAGGCTGCTCCGGAGAGACCACCTATGACTCCCATCGTTATGAGGTAGAGCGCCAGAGCCGAGGGGCTGCCTCCCATCAAAAGCGGTATAAGGCTGGCTGCCAGCATTGTCATACCTGCGCCTGTAAGCGCCCCTGTTGCGAGCGCCTTCTTTTCCGAGCCTGTCAGCTCTCCCATCTTGACTCCGGCAAATCCGCCTGCCGCGCCGCCCACTATGGCCTGCGCCCCGCCTGCGAAAAGGCCTTTGAAGGCTCCATCACCTGCGCCGGCCAGAGGCGAAGGCCCCCTGAGATCTGCCTGATCTTCCGTCCGGGGCTCAAAATAGTCACAGATCCTGTCGCGAAGCGACGAGGCGCTCTCCGCCGGGGGAGGACTGCCGGGCTTTGCTGCCTGACGAATCCCGGCTGGCAGCGAAGGCATTGAAGCGATCGATCCCGCCTGTGAGACTGAACTTCTTTGCAGAGCGCCTGTAGTTGACATATCTTCCTCCGATTCGCTGTTTCTTACTTCAAGAAGCTTTTGCAAGTGACTTCTTCAGCACCGCTGCCGTGAATGCCCCGATTCCCGCTCCGGCGATCAGGCCGACTGCCCCGTAAGTCAAAATTCTGCCTGTCATATCGACGCCTGTCTCGAAATGCACCTCAGGCTCCTTGAAACTGCCGACAGTCTTGTAATCAATGTCGGGGCTGAAGGTGTGCCTGAACCCGTCTACTTCTTCGCGCTGGACATATACCGCGTTTCCATCGGAGTCTGTTCCGGCGTATACATTCTCGTAGTGTGAATCCGTGTATACCGATTCATGATATCCCTTCAGAATGGGATCCTGAATAAGTCTGTCCTTCCACTCTGTGACGGGCTTACCATGATCTGTCCACGTCTTGGAAACGTGCTCCATCGTGGGCTTGCCATCAGTACCATATACAGGCACATCCTTGTCGACAGTCTGCATCGAGCCGGAATGATAGCTCCCGTATATGCTGTTTGGCTGATAGTAGTTGGCCGGTATCTCCCCGATGCTCTTCGTCTGCATGACCGGCTTGTCCCATTCATTCGTAACCGAATCGACAGGGAGCTTCTCTATCTCGGCCTTTGCCGATGCATACCCGGCACAGGCGCCTGCTGCGAACCCGATAGTCCCTCCCACGGCGGCGCCGGTAAGCTCTGTGCCGTACTTGTCGAGGATGCCTCCCACGCCCTGATCATCAGAGACTGTCTCTCTCGAAGACTTCCTCATCGCATCGACATCCCTGATCTGTGAGAAAAAACCTGCGCTCCCGCCCCGCTCAAAGGAATCCGGGCTTTTCTGCACTTCAGCCTTTTCAGTCTTTGCCTTGCTGTGCCGCTCGACAGTCACAGCCGCCTGATTTGCCATAACCTGTGTGATCATAGTCAGTACCTCCTGTTTATTTCTGATTACAGTATATGAGCAGGCTGTAAAAAAACAGTAAAAGCAGCCTTAAAAATCGATTAAAACAATCAGGAATATTAAATTTTCCAGACTATCTCCATTTGGTGGGATTTTACCCGGAAGAGCAGGACGCTGATATATGAGAGATTGGACAGGCAGGTGGAAGCAGAGAGAGGAAGAATATCTATCTGAACCTCGGTAAAGGAAGAAGCCACAAGACCTCGAGCAGGCTCTGCCTTTTCCAGACTGATGCAGATATATGCACTAAAATTAAAAAGGAGTCAGCCCGAGCCATGAAATGGATTTCATCAACACTCGTTCTCATCATTCTACTTTCCGGCGCCGGATGGTGCAGAAACCTGACAATAGAGCAGTGTATCCTGATGGCTCACCAGAGAAACCTGAACCTGAAGCGACAGCTCTCAGAGCTGCAGATAAACACGCTGAGAGAAGAAAAGGCCAAGAAATACTTCCTGCCCTCGATCAGCTCCGAGGCCGAATTCGCCAACAAAACCTATGAGAGCGACAACACCGTCAAGGGGTACAACTACTACCAGATAGAGCTTCTGCAGCCGATCTACCACTTCGGAGAGCTTCAGTACAGGCTCGATTTCAACAGATCGCTGAAGTTCGTGTCTCTCCTCGAGCTGGTGGACACAAGCATACTGGTTGAAAGAGACGTGATTCTCGCATATCTGAACGTCCTGAGGCTCAAAAAACAGAAGTCACATACGCTTAACACCCTGCACAAGGCGGAGATTCAGCTCGAAGAGGTCAGTCAGAGGGTTAAAGACGGGAAGCTGGACCCGAAGTCGCTCAGCAGATGGCAGGTTCTGATCGACCAGTATAAGGATCGGCTCGTGAGCATAGATACCGATCTGGCAGATACGTACACGACCATGAGAAAGCTTCTTGAATGGGAGAGCTCCATAGACGACGTGCATATAACTCCGATTGAGCTTACAGAGGAATACGAGTATGACCTCAAACAGATCTCGGAGAATGAGATAGATTATACCCAGGCGCAGAGAGAGGGCGTGCTCTTCGACTATGCCCAGACATTCTGTCCGGCCCTTCAGCGCAGGGGTTACGAGGTCAAGGCAGCTGAGAGCGCCCTCGCGCTTGAGCGGGCCAACAACATGCCCAAGGTGGACTTTGCTCCCAAACTGAAACAGGAGGACGATACGAACAGGGCATACTGGATGCTCGGCGTCAAGGCGAGATTTGCCTTCCTGAACCTCCCTGACTGGGAGAACGTATCAATAAGAAAAGAGGAGCTGACGAGGACAAAGCTGGACCGGGACATCTTCTGGAGAGACAGGAGAGCGTCGATCAGAAGTACCTACTTCCAGTTCAACAACGCTGTCAAGAAGCTCGTCATCCTGATAAGAGCCAGCGAGGATTCCGCGACGTATCTCCACAAGATGCACGAGGCCTATTCAAAAGGGAACATAACGGACGTCGAGCTGATCGACGCATTCAACGCCTTTTACGGCGCCAACCAGGCCAGGATAGACGCGCTGTACAGCTTTTTCGGCCTGCGCGAGCAGCTCTATTACCTGATCGGCCACTCGGAGATCTTTCAGAGCCCTTCTGTGGACAGGTTCATGAAGATGAAGAATATCAAGGAGGTATATACCCAGAAGGATATATACTACGATTACTTCTTCCTCAGCGACATGGTGACCGCCGTAAAGAAAAACGATGTAGAGAAGGCCAGGCAGCTTGTCCGGACCTACAGGGGCCTTATCGGCAAGAGCGCTTTCATGAAGTGGACAGTGACTCACTTTGCCGCTTTCTTCGGAAACGCCCGGATGGTGGAGGAGAGGCTCAAGGAAGGCAAGGACGCGAACGCCATGACAATAACGGATTCGACGCCTCTGTATCTGGCCGCCGAGCAGGGCCACAAGGAAGTGGTGGAGGTTCTGCTCAGATACAAGGCCAATCCGAACATCCAGTCGGAGATGGAGAAATGGACACCGCTGATGAGAGCCTCGACAAGAGGGTACGACGACATTTGCGACATGCTGATCAAGGGCGGAGCAAATGTGAACCTGAAATCGAACCTGGGAAGGACTGCGCTGCACACCGCAGCCGAGCAGGGGTTCACGGATATCGTCAAGATGCTCATAACCGCGGGTGCGGATGTCAACGCGAAGACAAACAGCGGCAATACAGCGCTCGATCTTGCCAGGCGGGAAGGCTACTTCGAGCTGGCCGACTTCCTGACACCGCTGACCGTTCAGGAGAGCGAGCCGAAGAAGTAGCGGAACGGGCTCCAGTGGCCTGATGAAGCGCTATTCCTTTCTCTTCTCCGGGGCCGGCGCTTCCGGAGATGCAGGGCTGTCCTGGTTCTTCGGCCGATCCGACGCCTTCGGGCTGTCCTGGTTCTTCGGACTATCCTGGTTCTTAGGGCTGTCTGGTGTTATCGGCTCGGCTGATGCCTTCGGGCCGGCCGTGTGTCCCGCGCCTTCCGCGGTATTCCACTTCACGAGCTTGAGATCCATCACGAAGACGCAGTATATGGTCGGCACGAGGATCAGCGTAACAAGGGTCGCCAGCGACAGGCCGCCTATCTGCACGAAGCACAGAGGCTCCCACAGCGGCCCTCCGTGAAGAGCCAGCGGGAACAGCGCTATCACAGTTGCGGCGACTGTGATCATTACCGGCCTTAGCCTCACGAGTCCTGCATCTATCACGGCTTCCATGACGGGTTTGCCTCTCTCGTGCATCTCCTCGATATAGTCAAACAGCACTATTATATGGCTCACGATGACTCCCACGAGGCTCGCGACCCCCAGGAATGCCATGAAGCCGAACGGGCGGCCTGTCAGTATCAGGCCTAAAAGCGCTCCAATGAGCCCGAAAGGCACGGCGGCGAATACTATGAACGGCTTTATGGCGCTCCTGAACTGCACGACGAGGCACAGAAATATTCCAATCACTGACATCAGCATAGCGAATCCCAGCTTCGGGAAGTTCTCATTAGTCTTTTCCTTCTCGCCGCTTGGAGCGAAGTGGTAGCCAGGCATCAGCGCAATCTGCCTGATCTTCTTCCAGGCCTTGTTGTATATGACAGAGGCGTATGCCCCCGGGACAGGGAAGCAGCCGGGCTTGACGACCCTGTGGAAGTTCCGCCGCTGTATGAAGAAAGGCTGCAGCTCCAGCTCGCCGCTCACTATCTGCCTGAGCGGTATCCTGTTGCCTGTTGATGATGAGTAGACGTAGAGGTTCCGGAGGTCGCCCAGCAGGGCCCGATCCTCAGGGCGCATGCGGCATATCAGAGGAATATTGTAATAACCCTCCATCAGGGTTCCCACCTGCACTCCATCCATGGCCATCGCCATGGAGCGGGCCACATCTATGTTGGTGACCCCGGCCAGATTGGCCTTGTCAGGAACGGGGTCCACGTTCACAGTCTCGATAGGGTCCTGCCAGTCGTCGTGGATCGATATGGCGGTCGGATCCTCTTTGAAGATCAGCTGAATCCTGTCCGAGAGCCCGAGCAGGGTCTTCCACTCGTCATCAGGGCCTGTCACATATAGCTCGACAGGCGTCTTGTATGATGTTCCCGTCTGCAGCTTGCGCACATCGACCCTGATTCCGGGGACGCGATCAGGAAGCTCGTCGATCATGCGCGTCACGAGAGTGTTAGTGTACCTCTTGTTGGTGCACTCCACGAGAACCTGGGCATACGATATCTTGGAGAGCTCAGGCTGGATGGAAAACCAGAAGCGCGGGCCTCCGCCACCCAGAAATGAGCAGAGAGTCTTCAGGACCTTGACGTTTTTACCGCTCCGGACTCCTTCGATGCGGATCTTTCCAGTTTCTATGTCCTTTCCCAGCTCATCGGCGATCTCGATTATGGCCTTTTCGGCCATCCCCGTCTTCTCATTCGTGGCTCCGAGGTTGCTGTTGCTCGGGAGGTTGATGTCGACGGTGCATATGTATTGAAGATCGTCCGGGAACATCTGGACCGGGAGCTTTCTCGACGCCGCGAAGCCTGCCGCGAGAAGGACGGTGGCTATGCCGAGAACCAGCCACCTGTTGCGGACGCAGAAGCCTGCGAAGCGGTAGTAGAATGCAGGGAAGCCCTTTCTGCGGAGCTCCTCGGCCGAAACCTCCGCCTGCGGCTTCAGAATGTAACGCCCTATCACAGGGACGAAACACTGGGCAGTCAGGACAGACGTGACCAGCGAGATGGTTATCACGACAGGGAGGCTGTACAGGAACTTTCCCACGTCGCCCGATATGGAGGCAAGCGGCGCATAGGCTGCTATGTTGGTGAGCGTGGCGAATGCAATCGCCTTGAAGAGGCGCGTGGGTCCGAGCCATGCCGCCTCTTTGGGCGGATTCCCTTCAGCGAGCGAGACCTTGATTGAATCTCCAGCCACGACAGGGTTGTCCACGAGAAGGCCCAGAGCGACGATCAGAGAGCCGATGGAAACCTGCTGCAGATCTATTCCGGCGGCCCACATGCCCGCATATGTCATTCCGAGGGTCACAGGTATCGACAGGGCCATCATCAGCGCAGACCGCCAGTCCCAGAAGCCGATCAGTGATATCAGCACGACGAGGATGATGGCTTCGTAGAGAGCAGAGTTGAACAGGCTGATATTCTCCCTCACCTGCCTGGGCTGATCCGACGTCCGGACAATCACGAGATCTCTGGGGACCATCTTCCTCAGCTCATCGAGCTTTTCGTCGATGTCTTTTCCGAGCACGTGAATCTGGCATCCGGGCTTCATCTGCACAGACAGCGTTATCGACCTGCTCCTGTTCCATGGCCCCTCCCCGTCCCTCCAGGTCAGATAGTTCAGATACGAGGCAGGCAGGCGGTAGCTCTTTGAGATATTCACCACATCCCTGAGATAGACAGGAGATCCGTGCGACTGCCCGACTACGATCCCCCCGATCTCATCCATGCTCCTGAACTGGCCGGTTGTCTGGAAAAGCACGTTCTGGCCGAGGTTGGCGGCCATCCCTGTGGCGCCTGATATATTCTGGGCGCCTATCAGATCAGGGAGCTTGGTCGGGTTGATGCCATATGCCGCAAGCCTCTCCTGGGCATACTGCAGATATATTGCCTGGCTCAGGACTCCCTTCCTGTCTACGCTCGTCGCGGACTTTATGGTCCGGAGCCCGTCCGCTATCACGCGGGTATAATCATCCAGCTCCTTGTATGTGTACCTGTCAGGCGCGACGCGCCTCAACTCGGCTGCTATCCGGTCCGTATCCTTTATCACGAAAGGCATCCAGGCGTCGGGATTCTGCTCCTCCGGCTTGATGAACTGGATCAGGTAGTCGTGCAGGTATTTCTTCAGCTCGTCCTGATCCAGGCCGCTCAGGAAATCGATGGCCAGAAATCCATCTCCCTCTATGACGCGCAGATCGCTCGAGATGGACTTTTCTTCCATGTAGACCTGGAATCTCGCCACAGCCTGCCTGATCATGCGGAAGTCCGTTTCTTTCGGAAATCCGTAGATTACGGTGTAGGCGCTGCCTTTTTTCAGCATCGCCGCAGTACGGCGGGCCCGCAGCGCGTCTATCTCCTTTTTTATCGGGAGGGCCCTGGCCTCTATCTCGACGTCGGTGTAAGGAGGGCTCGCTACAGTGAGCATCAGCGCGGCAGTGTCGCCGAAATCCTTTATGTATATGATCGGCCCTGCTCCCTGCGGCAGCATCGGCCCAAGGGTCTGCAGCTTTATGCCGACGTCGTCAAACTCCTTCGGGGCATCCTTTACAGTGTCCTCCAGCTCGAAATAAGTTGTAGACAGGCCGGGCTGCACTGTGGACTCGACTTTTTTGACGTTCTTGTTCTTGCCGCAGATCTCTTCGATCCTTCTCGTTACCTGCATCTCTATCTGCTGAGGCCTGTTGCCGGGCCATGGAACCTGGATCGCCGCGGTGCGGATCGGTATGTCCGGGTCCTTGCGCTGCGGCATAGCCCTGTACCCTGCGATGCCGATGCACATCAGCGCGAATATGAATACGAGGGTGATGGCAGGGTTGTTGACGCTGAAGCGCGCCAGATTGTTCTTCCCTTCATTGCTCCCGACAGCTTTTTCTCCGTGCTCCATGGCCCTACTCTCCGATCTTCACTGGATCGCCGTCTTTGACGAGGTTTGTGCCTGTAGTGATGAAGCGCTCTCCAGCGGCAATCCCGCTCTTGACGACGATCTGGTTTCCGATGGCCTCGCCTGTCTCTATGCTCCTGAGGCGGGCGGTCAGAGAGCCGTCCTTCCCCTCAACCACGAATACGGAAAACCTGTCGTGTCCCGACGAGTCGCGCACCAGAGCCGAGAGAGGTATCATGAACTCCTCCCTAGACGCAGGACTGTCCGTCTTCAGCTTCAGCGAGGCGATCATGCCTACCAGAAGCCTGTGAGCCTTATTCTTGACCTTCACGACGACCTTGAAGCTCCGCTCCTTCTGATCGGCTCCGGCAGAGAGAGTCATTATCAAGCCTTTATAAATCCTGCCTGGAACCGCCTCACAGGTGACATCGACCTCCTGGCCGAGCCTGAGCTTGTTTACCACTATGTCCGGCACGCCGAAAGTGATCTTTACCACATCTATTTCAGCCATCTCGAAGGCCACCATGCCTGGCTGAATCTGGTTTCCGAGCTCTATGTTCCTCGACAGGATTACTCCGGTTACAGGCGAGCGGAGATATGAATCGTCGAGATCGAGCTGTGCCTGGTTGAGCTGCGCGGATGCTCCGAGCACGTCCGCTTTTGAGCTTTCCACTCCGGCTCCGGCCTGAAGGACACCGCTCTGGGCCTCGGCGATGCGGGCGGAAGCAGCCTGCAGCTTTGCCCTGGCTTCCCGAAGCTGCGCAACAGCCTCGTTCAACTTTTCACCTGCAGCTTCGAGCTGGGCCTTTGACGATTTATAAGCAGCATTTACATTGTCGTAATCAGCCTTCGTCATGCTGTCGCTTGCCAGAAGCGCCCTGGCTCTGTCGTAATCCAGGCTGTTCCTTTCGAACTGGGCCTTCGCCTGCTCTATGCCGTCCTGCGCTTCCGCCTTCATGGCAATGGCGGCCATCACGCCGGCCTCCGCCTGCTTCCTGGCTGCCATGGAGGTATCCACCAGCGCCTTCGCCTGCAGGACCTTTGCCTCGGCTCCTTTCACGGCAGCGATGCTCTTGCCGTGCTGCGACTCGGCTCCCTGCACCTGGTTCTCGAAGTCCTGCGTGCGCAGCGTTGCAAGAACCGTCCCGGCGGTGATTGTATCCCCGGGATCTGCAAAATGCACATCGCCGTCCTTCTCGCGGACCTTATGGATGAAAGTCACATAGCCTCTGCCCCTGAAAGAGAGCTGAACTTTGCTGTACGGCTCCACAGAGGCTGAATACACTTCATATCTGCCGCCGGACATCACTTTTTCGACAGTCCTGACTTCCACCAGCGCAGGATGGCGCGTCGGGGACTTCTCGCCTCCGCTGCACCCTGAAAGAGATAGCATTATGCATAAAAATACTGCTGTGATGGCGTTCCTCATTGGTCCCTCCCTGCAATCCTGTCAAGCTCGGCCTTCGTGGAGGCGTAGTCGAGCTTCGACTTCTCGTACTGGCGGCGGGCCTCGGAAGCCTGGGCCTGGGCCTGCAGCACATCCCTCGTAAGCGCCAGCTGCGATTTGAAACGGTTGACTGTGACGCGCAGGTTCTCTTCTGAAGCGTCGAGCGAGGTCTTCCTGGCCTCTCTAAGCGACTTCAGCGCGATGAGCTTCCTGTAAGCGGCGTTGAGCTCGGCCTGCACCTGATCCCTTGTCTGCTCAACCTGTTTCCTGGCCTGCTCAATCGCCTTCGTATCGGAGCTGACCATCGCGTCCCGGTGCCCCCAGTCGAGGGCGGTCCACCTGGCCTGAATCCCGAAGAGAGAGGCGTCTGATGGCAGGAGGCCCGAGTTGGTCTGCCTCATATATGTTGCAAAGATTCCGACTTCGGGATACCATTCATACCGCTCCACTTCGCGCTGATATTCGGCCTGCCGGACCTTGTACTGCGTCTGCAGAATCTCAGGGCGCCTGGTCTCGGCGCTGCGCCTCAGCTCTTCAAGGTCGTCGCTTTTTTCGCACTCTTCGTTGAAGCCGCCTGGGACATCCACTGAGAACGGAGTGTCTATGGGTCTGCCCAGCAGGATGTTGAACCTCTCCTTCAGCGACATGAGCTGATCGTTCAGGGAGTCAGACTGATAGCGGCTTGACTCGAGCTGCGACTCGACCTGCAGCACTTCTGTCCTGAGGAGCTTCCCTTGTGCGAATCTGTCTCTGACGACCCGGAGAAAATCGGTCAGAAAAACGGTGTTATCCTGGGCGGCGCGCTGTGCGTTGAGCGTGTCCAGCATGGTGAAGTAATCGGTCTTCACGCTCTGGATCACCGAGTGCTTCTTTCCCCGCTCTTTTTCCTTCTCGATGTCCAGGTTCATCTTCTGAACGCCGGCAGCGTTGTTGATCTTGTAAAGGCCTGTCACCGGCTGCAGAATATCGATGGAGTACAGATTGTTCGTTCCAGTGACTGTGGAAATGGCTGTTCTGGTCGTAGGGATGGGGCCGATTATCGGAAATGTTCCCAGAGCGCCTGCCTGTATGTCATAGCTCTGTGGCCCCCCATAGTTTATGTTTCTGGCGACGACCGAAACCTGCGGGTATCTGGCTGACTGCACCGCCTTGACCGCATCTTTTCCGCGGCTGACGGACAGAGCCGAGCTCTGTATCTCCCTGTTATCCCTGAGAGCGATAGCGAGAGCCTCGTCAAGAGTCAAAAGTGGTCCGGCTGCGGATCCCTGAGCCTGGGAAGGCTGCAGGGAAGGCGTCGGAGAAGGCGACGGCGCCGGAGACCCTGATAGAATTTCATCTGCTCGCGACAATCCGTGCATTGACAGGACAAGAAGCATCAGGAGCATCACAGCTGTTAAAGCAGAAAGCCTGCGCGCTGCCATGTGACTCCCTCCTTCCGGCACTCTATTCTTTGAAGTCATGCCACAATTCTGCCCCAGGAACGTTACTCCTTCCCGGACATCATAACGATTGACGAAAGCCGGAATGACTGCGGAATGGGCGTTTGGAACCTCTACCGCTTCATTCAGGCTGACTGGCCGGAGCCTGATGACGGCCGGCAGTACATGGAGAACACCGGACGGGATGAAAGGGAGGTTGGAGATGAGACGGCCTGCGGCATGGACAGGCCTCTCAGTCTGTCCATTCGAAGTATCTGAAATCCACGAAATCGGTAAGCTGATACGATATGACACTGGCATCTCTTGCTGCAAATATTGCTGTGATTTTTACTACTCTGCCGCTCAACAAATCAATTCCACTGTGAATCTGGCATATCTGCCTGAATCGGCACTGCTGCTTCGATCTGCAAATTAACCAACTGGATAGTTATGTAAATTATAAGCGACGGAGAACCGTTTGTCAAGAGGCCTGCAATGACCAGATGTTAACAATTATTTAAAACCAGCCGGTGAAAAACACGATGGCAGGCGTGGTATTATATAAGATGGAATATTACATGCCGATCGCCGCGCCGGACAGGCGCGGCCGGGTGGCTTTTGTCCTGACGGGAATGCAGAAAGGGAAAGAAAGGAAGCACAGGCCAGGTGAACTCTCTCTCAGGCGTTACAGCAAACATTGCACTCACGAATCTGAAGGAAAGAAGCGCAGGCGCAAAAAACGGGATATCGGGACCTGTGACTGCCGCCGATATATTCGCCTGTAAAGACGAGCTGGACAAGGTCGCTCTGCAGAAGGACAGCTGTGACGAACTGAGAGCGCTGGAGGCTCAGAAGACCAGAGCTCTGAAAACCTCAAAAACTCTTCTTTCTGTTTCGAGATACCTGTCCATGGGACTTTCCGCCGGAATGGCCGCCGCGGCAATCACCGCAGGATTTGTGATAAGCCCCTTCATCGCGCCGCTGGCTGCCGCAGCCATCCTCCCTGCCTGGCTGGCAGACAGGCTGGCGAAGAAGAAGATGCCTGAGCTCAGCGAAAAGCTGGCCGATGCGGAGCTCAAAAAGGCTGAGGCAGATAAAAAGTTCGAGCAGGCAGAAAAGAAGGAAGCCTCGATCAAAAGTGCCATCGCCTCAAAAGAGGAAGCGCTCCTCAGCTCTTCGCCCACTCATGACACCGGCGCATTCCTGTCTCAGCTCTCCCGCAGGCTGGGAGGAGATGTATCGACATTCGCACCGCAGGAGATCTCACTGGCAGGGCGCATTCCTGACACAAGGGAGCTCAGGGAGGCCTTTGCCGCAATCAAAGAGGACAAAACTATCCCATGGGAGCACATATCTGACGGCTGCTACGCGAGGGCGCACACGGTATGCGAAAAACTGCTTCGTGACGGCATCGGGTGTGAAAAGCTGTTTGTCACGGTGCCTGACGGCAGCAACGGATATCTCAAGGCGAAGAACAGGTTCCAGGACGCCGAGTGGTGGTATCATGTCGCCCCGCTCATCTTTGCCAGAAACGAGAATACAGGTAAGACAGAGGCTTTCGTCATAGATCTTGCCGTCAATGATAAAAAGCCGATAAAGGCCGATGAATGGATAAAGCATTTCCGGGACAGGGATATCCAGATAAACTGCTACGTCACGCCTGCCGACGTATATGACGGCGATGAATGCTCGCCATCCGGCGGCAGCGCGCAGTTCTCCTTCGAAAAGTTCGGGAATAACATAAAGAGCGCCGAGAGCACCAACAAATCCTACCTGGCCGCATTGAACGAGATTAAGAAGCAGCACTACGCCTGCTGACGAGATCTCCCAACCGCATCGACTCTCCAGCCCGCCATCCGACCGGCAGAATCATCTCAAAAAAATATTTCTGTCATGCTATTAAAAAAATAAAAACTGAACCGATTACATGGACGTAGTGCATGAGTATGCATTTTTGGGAAGAGGTGAATGTCATGTCCGAATCAATGTCAATGCCGCTTGCTGTCCGTGGAGCTGATGCAGCCGCGGTGAACTACATCCCCTCAGCCGACAAAGCTCCGGAGCCGATCATCGTGAAGGCCGTAAAACCAAAGGCAGATGCGAATCTGCAGAAGAGGAGCGACGACAGCCAGCATTCTCTGGAGCAGAAGGTGGAGACTGTCAACAAGATGTTCCAGAATCTCTCGCTCAACGTGAGCTTCGAGCTGGACAAGACTATCAGCAGCGGTGTCAGAATAATAATGAGGGATGGGAACAACAATGTCATCCGGGAGATCCCGTCGCGTCAATTCAACACAATAGCGTCAAAGGCAAAAAAGAGTGTCGATAAGGACACGGATAACGGAAATATGTCCGGGCTTCTGGTGGACAGCAAGGTATGACAGACAGGCATGCCTGATCATGGCTGCTATTTGCCATGACCACCTCGATGACAGACCGGTTTTGAAACAGGAACAGACGATGCTCCATGCCGATGCCATGGCCGACTGTCAGAGCCAGGCAGAGCAGGGTACGATGAAGCCCCCGCCCCTCTCTTCCCCATGACGACGATTTTCAAGCAGATCTCTTCCGGTCATGCCTTTGCTGTCTCTCACTCCCTCGCTTCTGTCTTGATTCCGATTATTCTGGCTATCAGAACCGCCAGATAGAGCTGCCCGAAAAGTGATTCAAGATACGAGAAGGTCTTTGCCAGAGTCGAGACAGGCGTGATATCTCCATAGCCCACTGTGGTCAGCGTAATAAAGCTGTAGTAGATGTAGTTGAAGTGAAGAAGATCTATGGTACGGTGATCAGGTCTGTGAGCCTGGTCTGCAACGGCCATGGAGAATTTGAAGGACTCGTGATCACAGATCATGATCAGTGAATAGATATATGCCCACAGTATTCCGATGATCACATAGCCGCACATGGCTATGCTGAGACGCGCGAAAGTGGCGTGCGAGCCTCTGAAGATGAGATGCATGATCGCCGCAAAAGCCAGGGAGTAAAAAACTATTCTCACTGCAGAAATGAATATGAGGAGAAAATCGCATATGAAGAATGACAGGGTCAGGCCGCCCAGGAAGCTCAGTATCGCGAGAGCAATCAGCAGGCGCGAATAGGGCGCCCTGTAGTGATAAAGAGCCCACGTCAATGAAAACAGCACAACCCAAGAGACCGAGCTCAATACGATACATCCCAGCCGGCTGTTTTCCAGAAAAGGATACAACAGCATCATCAGGATGATCGCATAGAAGAGGAAGACGAAATCCTTCCTTACATGCTTCTCGGGCCTTACATGCTCAGCATCCCTTTCCGGAACAGATGAGATGTCCCCGCTCATTAGTTCCCTACCCCGCACTCTCACTGAGATTCGTCATAGATACATGAGATTCTTCATCTGCCCTGCAAAACCTGGATTCAAAAACCATCCCGATATCGGAGAGTACTTCCCTGAAAAAAAGCCATATAATATTCGAGACGCTATTCACATTTACACGTGAGGAGGCAGGCAATGGACTCAGTACTCGGAGCCGGAGGGATGACAGATGTCGCCCTCATGAACCTGCTCACCCGCAAGAAAAAGCTGCCCAGAAGCTCCCTGTCGACAGACATTGCGCTGTCTGCCGAGACGCCGCAGAATCAGGCAGTACGGAATACGGTCTCGTCCAGCGGCTCAGGCCGCACGGAGAGCCTGAGCGCCTCCGGCGAATCCTCTCCGACGATACTCACTAGAAATGTGCACGGGGAAAGAGGGATCAACGCCTACCGCCTCATCGCGGAAGGGACTCTGAAGCCCGGAGAATCAGACAGAACAGGCCTGACAGGCTCATCATACACGGCAGGCGGCGAGTCCATGGCATCCATGACCGGAGGAATATCAATAAGGGCATGAGTCCGGCACCTATGGCAGAGGCTGATTTATCTCTTCAGTTGTGATGATCTTTACGCCTGTCGTGATATTCCTGTTCACATTCTTGCCGTTCATCGCGTCGACAGCAGTTGTCACGCCTTCAAATCCAATGTTTACAGGGTCCTGAATCACGAGCGCCTGTATTATTCCTGCCTTCAGAGCGTCCACTTCCGCATCTGACGAATCGAATGCCACGAGCTTGACTCTGCCTGTGCAGCCTTTCTTCCTGATCGCCTCGGCGGCGCCGACTCCTCCAAACTCGTTAGCGGCGAAGATCCCTGTCAGATCCGGGCGCCGGGCGAGCATCTCCTCAGCCGCCGCTCTGCCTTTGTCAATTGCGCCTTCAGAATATATTACAGGGCCCGCTTTCATGCCCTGATATCTCGAGATTGCTTCAATAAAGCCCTTCTCTCTGTCATCGGAGCTGTTGACGCCTTTGATGACAGGGATCATACCCACCGTTCCCCTTCCGCCGACAAGCTGGGCCAGTTTATATCCTGCCTGCCTGCCTGCCTCCACATTATCTGTAGCCACAAAGCTTACCGGAACAGTTTCATCTTTGATCCCTGAGTCGATCATCACCACCACTATCCCAGCCCGCTTCGCACTCCGCGCGCTCTCGACAAGAGCCTCCGAGTCGCAGGCCGCGAAGACAATGGCGTTTACCTTCCTGTCTATGAACTCATGCAGAATGCGCTTCTGTTCCTCCACATCCTGCTCGCTCGCAGGCCCCTTCCAGACCACATCGACTCCCATCTTCTTCCCTGCAGCCTCAGCCCCTGTCCTGACGCTCTTCCAGAAGGCCATCTCAGTGCATTTTGGGACCACTGCCACAACAGGGTTCCTGTATTCTTCAGTTATCTCAGTGATCGATTCCGGCTTCAGAGCAGGATGCTTCACGCATCCTCCGACTGAGCACGCAAGGATGGCGAGGACGAGCAGCGCCAGGGCCGGAAAGAGGCGCAATGCCCTTCCGTGCGCAGAGGCGATAGATTGATCTGAACTGCAGCTATTCATCTCCTGTCACCTTTTCCTTTTTCTCTTCCAGCCGGGCTCCGTCCGCAGCAGGGAGCGGGATTATGAACGAGAAAGTGCTTCCCTTTCCAGGCTCGCTCTCAACCCAGATATGCCCTCCGTGATATTCGATTATATGGGAGCAGATCGAAAGGCCAAGGCCTGTCCCTTTGGGCCTGCCTGTCAGCGTATCTCCGACCTGCCTGAACTGGTCGAAGATCTTGTCGTGATCGCCTGGGGCAATGCCGATTCCCGTGTCTGTCACGCTTACCTTGATGAACTTTCGGGACCTCAGGTCTTCATCGCTGAGGTGTCCCGGCTTCCAGGCGACGCCGCGGCCTGTATCGGATGGAATTCCGGCATCCGCCAGGCTCACTGACCCCGCTTTTATAGTTATGGAGCCCTTTTCGGTAAACTTGACTGCGTTGGAGATGAGATTGATCATCACCTGGATCAGCCTGTCCCTGTCGCCGTTCACTGCCGGAAGGTCTGGCGGAATCTCCATGACAAGCGCCGCGCCTCCTTCGGTAAAGAGCGAGGAAGTGGCAAGAGTGGCCTTCCCGATTACCTCGGGCATCTCGAGAGAGCCCATCTTCCAGTCTATTCTGCCTGCCTCCATCTTGGCCAGGTCGAGAACATCGTTGATGAGCTCTGTCAGCCTGACTCCCTCGGTGGAGATGATTTCCAGGTTTTCCTTCACCTGGCCGATGGTCTTCAGAACCTTCCTGTCTTCCGACTGGACCATAGGGAAGATAACGCTTTCGAGCTTGTGCAGCGTAATCTTGGCAAAGCCGAGCACTGATGTGAGCGGAGTCCTGAGCTCATGCGAGACAGTCGACAGGAACGAGGATTTCATCCTGTCCAGCTCTGTGAGCTTCTCGTTCGCTTCATGGAGATCCCTGATAGCCGCGTTCAGCTCGTCGCTTCTCGCTCTCAGCTGCTCCACCATCGTATCGAAGTTCTTCGAAAGCACTCCCAGCTCGTCATTCCTGTCGATCTCGCTCCTGGCCTCGAGGTTTCCCTCCCTGACCTCACCGGCGGCCTTGGAAAGCCTCATTATCGGGTTTGTGAGGCTCTTGGTGAAGATATAGCCGGCCAGAAGCGCCAGGCAGAGAAAGAGAGCCGCTATGGAAAGGATTATCACCTGCAATTGCTGAGAGCTTTTCTCCAGCTCCTCGGTGGAGACCGAAAGGGTTATATACCAGTCAAAGCCTTTCTGGTATCTCGTCCAGCCTATCAGCTGCTCCTCAAAGTGCCTGGGCATTCCGGGATATACAATCTTGTATATCATCTCGTGATCCGGCGTCTTTATGGACTCTATCAGCCCCTGCAGCGCAGGCCTCCCTGTGATGGAGTCCTTCAGCACACCCATGTTCTTTCCTTCCAGAGCCTTAGAAGGGGAGTAGTACATCACGTAGTTGGAGTCATAGACCATCAGGTATCCGGTTCTCGCAATCTTGATCTTCCTGAACACCTTCTCCAGCGCATTGTTGAGCTTCTGCCTGCCTGCCTCGAACTGGCTGTCCTCGTCTTCGTTGCAGAGGCCTGTGACCATCACCCACTTCCACTCAGGGATATCCTTGACATAGCACATTTTGAGGATAGGCTTGAAATCGCCCGGGTGCCTCCACCAGAAATATGTGTATGCCTCGCCGTCCTTTCTGGCGGCCTTGACCATGCCGGGAAGGAAGACTATCCCCTTGGCGTCCCTGATATTGGAAAAATCCTTTCCCTGGATGCGGCTGTCAGGATGGGACAGGATCCTCGAGTTATAGTCACACACCCATATATACTGATCCGGCCCGTACCGGAGCGCTTTCATCTCCCTGAGAAGCCTCTTTCTCGCCCTCTCCTCCTTTGTGATCCCGCTTTTCGCCTCTTTCCATGTCTGCCCGGCCAGCGCAGCCGCCATCAGAACGTAGCTCTTCAGCTCGCGCTTTCTGTCTGACTTGGTGTCTTCCCTCTCCCGCTCGTAGCTGACGTATATTCCCTCCACGAGGCTGTTGCATGTGTCCAGGATGGAGCGGGCCGATTCCTCTTCGAGCTCGTAGACAGTGCTGATTATCAGGGGGTCGAGAACGAGGTACATGGCAGTTGCAAAAACTATGATCTGGATGATGATGCCCGAAAAGATCCTTGTAAAGAGTCTCGATTTGAGCATTGAACTCTCCAGAATACCTTATAGTTGAGGGTTTGAAGGCTCCGGGCCGGGATTCATTCCCCGATCTTCAATATCTCGACGGCCTTCTGAAACACCTCATCCGGATCAAAAGGCTTCGTCATGTACATGTCGGCGCCGGCCTCCCTGCCCTGGACTTTCTCTATCTCCTGGCCCTTCGCTGTGACCATTATTATGAAAACATCTCTCAGTCCCAGCGTGTTTTTCACAGCATGGCAGACATCGAGGCCGTTCATCCTGGGCATCATGACATCGAGGAAAACGAGCTCAGGTCTGCTTTCCTCAATGATCCTGAGCGCCTCCTCGCCGTCAGGCGCCGTAAGCAGCTCGACGCCCTTTTCCTCCAGATCCTCGAGAGCCTGCTCGAGCAGGAGTCTGATATGAGCCTCATCATCGACGATCAGTATTCTGGACGTGACAATCCCTCCCATCGCGCTGCATGACTCTCGAGCCGCCACATACCGGAGCGCCTTCATTCAGGCACTGCATCACGTGGGGCCGGGTCTTCCGACGTAGCAAAGTTCTCTCATCCTGTGCAAATTCCCTGTATTTCAGGAGCCCGGATATCACCTGCGCGGGAATTTCCGGAGCCCTGCACTTTGGCGGCTTTTTCATGCATCTTGCCACCCGTTTTTACCAGTTGCGCGCTTAGTCTGTTAAAATGAAGATATGTATGATATACTGTCTATAATCCAACTTTTCCAATGAAAGGAATGATATTCAATGTCAACGACAATAGGAAATATCAACTCTCTTCCCCAGCTTACCGGCACAACCCAGACTGCACCGGACGCAGGAGCTCCGAAGCAGGAGCAGACACCGCCGGCAGCGCCCCAGGATGAGGTAACCATTGGAAGCGTTGCCAAAAAAGCAGCAAAGGTAATCGTAGGAGTTCCCACGGCTCTCGCAGTAGGCGCGGTAAAGGGAGGCATCCAGTCTTTCGGTTCAGCAGTCACCTCGGCCCATACAGGCCTCGGAATTGTCGAAAACAACAAAGACGCAAAGTTCGGCGAGAAGTGCACAAGCCTGCTTCTGAATCTTTCGCCGATGATCGGAGCCGCCATCGGCGCGTCGGGAGGGCCGCTCGGAATGGTTCTCGGAGCGATGGCAGGCCCGGGATTCACAGGCGGCACGATAGCTGCGTGGAGCGGAGGATTCCAGGGAATAAATGAAGGCGTGGATGTGGCAAAGGCTCTGGGCAACAAGGCCCAGGAAAAAGTGGCTCCCAAGATGGGCGAGTTCGCAGGCAAAGCCGCCAAGGTCGCCGCTTCGATAGCAACCGGGCTCGTCGCTGTTCCTCTCTTTGGAATCAGCAAGGCAATAGACAGCTCGTTCGACTTCGCAAAGAAGGCAGTGGGAATCGACAAGCAGCCTGCCACCAAGGCAGAGGTTCCAGGACAGCTGATGAAGCTCGGAGCGATAACATTCGGATATCTCAATGGCCTTCTCGGAGCGTCAGGCGGTATTGTGAACGTGATTCTCGGCGGAGCGCAGGGAGTCGGCTCGGCTGCGACGATCGTGGCAGGCGCCGAAGGCGGAGCAAAGGCGTTCAAGGAAGGAGCCAAAGAGGGATACGCTCTCGGAGGCAAGCTGATCGACAGAATGACAGGCAATTAGCCGCGGGACTGAATCATAAGGCGATCATTTAAGAGCCCTTCACAGGGCTCTTTTGATTTTTCATACTCCCTGTCTCTTCTCTCGCCTTCCTTATCGAGGTCTGATTACGACGAGGCCTTTTCATCTCCTGACGGAATAGCCGATTGCTCTCGCGAGCCTGCCTGCGCCTTCCCTTATCTGCTCTTCAGTCATGGAGCCATATCCCACGATAAATCCGGAGCTTTTTTCCGGTCTCAGGTAGTGGCTGCTCAGCGGATACACTCTCACACCGAGCGCGGCAGCCTCCTTCAGCGCGACGCTCTCATCAATCCGCTCAGGAAGCCACAATGTTATGAAAAGGCCTGTCGTCTGGCCTGTAATCCGGCAATCACTGCCAAGGGCGGACTGAAGCTCCCCGATGAGTGTATCCCGCCGTGATTTATACAGCTTCTTGATCCTGCGCAGATGCCTTTCGAACTCACCCTCGCTCAGAAGTCTGGCCAGCACGTGCTGCTCGAGTGTGGGAGTCTGTCTGTCCGTCAGCCACTTGGCTGCCACGAAGGGCCTTATCAGCGCCTGCGGAAGCACCACATAGCCCACTCTGAGAGGGGGCAGCAGCACGTCTGAGAACGAGCCGACATAGGCCACCGTGGAGTGCCTGTCGAGGCTGTGCATCGAGGGAATCGGGGCCTCGTCGTAGCGCAGCTCGCTGTCATAATCGTCTTCGATGATGAGGGCTCCCTTCGCAGCCGCCCAGTCGAGGAGCGCAAGTCTCCTCTCCACAGCCAGCGTCACGCCTGTCGGGTACTGATGTGACGGAGTGACATAGACAAGGCGCGGAATCGGCTCGAAAGATGTCAGAGCCTCGGGAATCATGCCGCCCTGGTCAACAGGCACAGGCAGAATCGGCGCATCATGGGCCTGCAGATTCATCTGGATCCCTGTGAAGCCCGGATCCTCTATGGCTGCCCACTCTCCGCTGTTGAGCCAGATTCGGATCAGCAGGTGAATCGCCTGCTGGGTTCCGTTCACAATAACGATCTGCCCGGGAGAGCAGCAGACTCCCCTGCGCCCTGCAAGATACACCGACAAGGCCTCCCTCAGCGCAGGCACGCCGGCAGGCTCGCTGTATCTCGCCATCTCAAGCCCCTCCCTGGACCACAGACGGCTGTATATCCTCCTCCAAAGATGTCTCGGGAACTCATTCCAGTCAGGAGCTCCAGGCAGGAAGTCGAACTCGGCCTTATCGGCTCCTGAATTGCTTTCAGAGCCGAGCAGCGTTTCGTATCTGAGGCCCAGCCTGCCTGCATTGAGAGGCGATGGCTGAGACGGAGCGGAAAGCTCTTCTGCCGTCTGCCTGAGCCGCGATGAAACGAAGGTTCCCGCTCCCCGGCACGACTCGAGATATCCCTCTGATATCAGCTGGTCGTAAGCCAATATCACTGTGGTCCTGGAAAGCCCCAGCTCTTGCGCCATGGCGCGGCTGGCCGGGAGCCTCTGGCCTGCCCGGATCCGGCCGGCTATGCACTCAGACCTGATGGCGCCGCAGAGTCGCTCCTGCAGCGTGCCTCCTGCAGGCTCATTGAAGGCGATCCTGATACTCTCAATCACGTCGTGACCTCACAGATAGAATTGGTATTATTATATCATCACAAATTGGATATTTCAATATACCAATATTTGATATATCATTATCTGGGGAGCTCAACACGAGTTACGCACAAAATCAGTTTTTAGATGGAGCCTTTCGGGTACTCGGTTTCTAGGGGTCGAGGGTTCAGGCGAAAAACGGTTGTTTGAAGAAAAAACTTGCCTGAATTGCCTGAAACCCAGAACCTTGGACACCCAGAACCCAGATTGATGCGTAAGTCATAAGCTTAAATTCTGGAAGGATGTGCATATATGGAAAAGTCTACGAGAGAGGTAAAGACAGGGCTGGCAAGGATGCTGAAGGGCGGAGTGATAATGGATGTCGTCACTGCGGAGCACGCGAAGATCGCCGAGGACGCCGGGGCAGTCGCGGTGATGGCGCTGGAGCGCGTGCCCTCAGACATAAGGGCTGACGGCGGAGTGGCCAGGATGAGCGACCCCGCCCTCATCGAGTCCATCATCAAGGCAGTCAGCATACCTGTGATGGCCAAATGCAGGATCGGACATTTTGTGGAGGCGCAGATACTCGAAGCGCTGGGAGTGGACTACATAGACGAGTCTGAAGTGCTTACGCCGGCTGATGAGAGCCACCACATAAACAAACACGCCTTCAAAGTGCCGTTCGTATGCGGGGCAAGGGACCTGGGAGAAGCGCTGCGCCGCATAGGCGAGGGCGCGGCGATGATCCGCACGAAGGGCGAGGCCGGCACAGGGAACATAGTAGAGGCTGTCCGGCACATGCGGGCGGTGATGGATGAGGTGAGAAAGATAAAGAACATGCCTGCCGAAGAGCTGATGGCAGAGGCAAAGAATCTGGGTGCGCCTTATGAGCTGATACTCGAGATATCGAAAAGCGGCACTCTCCCCGTCGTCAACTTCGCGGCAGGCGGCGTAGCCACTCCTGCCGACGCCGCTCTGATGATGCAGCTCGGAGCGGACGGAGTCTTCGTGGGCTCGGGGATATTCAAGTCAGAGGATCCGTTCAGGCGCGCCAGCGCCATAGTCAAGGCAGTCACACATTACAGCGATCCGCAGGTGCTGAAGGAAGTGTCTGCCGGGCTGGGAAAGGCAATGCCCGGAATCGAGCTTTCCACTATAAAGAAGGAAGAGCTTCTCGCCGTAAGGGGGTGGTGACATGGAGATCGGCGTTCTCGCCCTGCAGGGCGATTTCCAAGAGCACATGCAGGCGCTGAGGCGCATCGGCGCGGAAGCCTGCGAGATCCGCACCGAAAAAAAGCTGCATGAGATAGACGGCCTGATAATCCCGGGCGGCGAGAGCACGACGATAGGCATGCTTCTCGAAAAAAACGGCATGCTCGGCACGCTCAGAAGCCGCATCGAGCGCGGAATGCCTGTCTTCGGAACCTGCGCCGGGACAATCCTGCTGGCAGGGATCGTCGAGGGGCGGGCGAGCATAGGAGGGCAAATGCAGCCATCCCTGGGAGTGATGGACATCACAGTGCAGAGAAACGCATATGGAAGGCAGCTGGACAGCTTCGAGACGACCCTGCCTTTCAGGGGCTCAGACGGAGTCTCGCTCCGCGCGCTTTTCATCAGGGCGCCGCAGATCATCCGCACAGGGCCCGCAGTGGAAGTATTGATCGACCTCCCGGATGGAAAACCTGTGGCAGTGAGAGAGCGGAACATGCTGGCAGTGACGTTCCACCCCGAACTGACAGAAGACACTCACCTCCACTCATACTTCCTCTCCATGAAAAGCAGGGACATTTAGCCACTTTATACAGTTTGATAACAGACGCCATCTGCTCTGCAATCGGGACAGGTGGCGTTTATCGTGCCGATCACTGCATCATCCACTCCGGCCGCCATTAGACATGAACTCGTATTGCGGAAGAATAATGACAGCGGCTATTTCTCTTTATTATCGATGATCTGGACTATCGAGCGGAACACGTCGTCGATGCCGCTCTTTTCCTCGATTGACTTATAGCAGCCTTTTTTGCTGTAGTATTCTATCACGGGGAGCGTCTCTTTCTGGTAGACCTCGAACCGGTGCCTTATCGTCTCAGGCGTGTCGTCGCTCCTGGCCTCTACAGGAAGTCTGTCGATGTCGCAGACCCCTTCCTTCTTAGGTGGATTGTTGACAATATCGTATTCATGGCCGTTTTTACAGACCCGCCTGTTGTTCATCCGCTCGATGAGAAGATCAGGGCTCACCTCGAGGCCGATCATCCTGTAATTTTTTATCTTCAGCTCTTTCACAATGGCGTCAAAGCCCTTCGCATCAGCCATGTTCCGGGGGAAGCCATCCAGGATGAACCCCGGTTTGCAGTCGTCCTGGGAAAGGCGGTTTTTGATCATTCCCATTATGAAGTCGGAAGGGACCAGTTCACCTTTTTCCACGTACGGCGCGGCTTTCAGGCCGAGAGGAGTCTTGTCGGCGATCTCCTTTCTGAGGATCCTGCCGATCGAGATATGGGGGATGCCGTAGCGCTCAGACAGCATCTTGCCGAACGTGGTCTTGCCCGCTCCCGGCGGCCCTGAAAGGGTAAGGCAGACAGGCGTCTTTGCCGTTTCAGGCTTCGCCTGGCTCTGCGCAGAACATTGGCCGGACCTGACAAGAAAAATGACAAGGAAAACAGCGACGACGAACTGGAGCTTTGATGAGGCGGCGTTTTTCATGATTTTCTCCTTAAACGGGGACTAATTTGCATTACTGATGTTTAGAACTATTACCCCGTTCGGGTATTCCTTTATTATACAGCGCTGCCTCTAAACCTTCCTTCCATCTCAATGGTCACGGATCATTGTATTGTACGAATAATCTTCCTCTCGGAGATTAATGAATTCTCATGCAATTTTAAGCTTTTCGTTATATACTCTTTTCGACAGGCGATAGCGAAGCAGGAGATATCCGGGTTCAGGGGAATCAGAAACAGGGGTCTGTTGATTGAATCCTGTCCTTGTATGCTCATGATATATTAATGTTCAAAATATCGTTAACTATGCTCTCAAGCATAAATTCCTCTTTATATGGTAATGATGATACAGATGTTTTGCTGAAATTCTGACAGGGAGGTGTCTAGTGAAGGAATTGCAGAGGGATCGGACAGGAGAAAAGAATCTCCGGATCGCAATCGTGGCCATGTTTGCCGTTCTATGGCTGTGCATCGCTTTTTTTGCCGGCTGCGGAACAAACAGCGGCGACTCTGTGTCTTATGACGGGACCGGCGGCGGGACGACCAATCCCACTGCAACTGCGACAGTGCCTTTCCAGGATCAACCGCTCAATTTCCTCACAAGCACAGAAGATGCCAACGGAGGCATGGCAGTGTCATTTATCGATTTATTTGGCGCCGGCATCTATGCCAATGCCAACAAGAACAGGGCGTCGAATAAAGGCGCTGCAGGGACGATAATAAGTCTCACCGCCAAAGTGCTGGTCAACGTCGTGAAGAACTTTGCCATTGGAAATCCAACCCAACAGGAGTTCGCAACTGTGCAGAACGAGCTGAACAGCATAAACTCCGAGATATATCAGCTGAACAGCGAGGCTGCGACCTGTATGGATCAACTTGCCATCACAGAAGCAGACCTTACGACATATATCAATAACATTACGATATCACAATATACTAAAGACATCGATACGTATTATGCATCCGGGTCTCTGAAAAACCTCCTTTACTACAGCTACTGCGCCACGGTTTTCTGTCCGGCCAGTTCATCTCCTTCTCCATCTCCGACTGTCACGGCCCTTCCCTACTCAGTCCCCACTCCATCACCGATCCCGATGCCCACGTGGCCTCTGCCATCCAGCCTGGCTTCCGTGCAGCAATCGATTTACAGCTCGGATGCGAACTGTTATGTGACAGAGGTCACTGGAACGCTAAGCGTGCCTTATGACATCAAAATGATACACGATGGGATCTGCAGTTCGAATGAACAGATGCTGATGGCTTATGTAAACGATGTAATCCTGAACGGGCCATCCACCTCAGGCAGCACCACTACAGGCAGCAGTTCAGGGTCGGGCAAAAAAGCTCAGAAGGGCTGCAGTCCCAAGGCAGACCCGTCACCGACCCCGACCTATACTCCCCATACAAATATCGCCAATCCGACCAGTCAAGACTCTGTCATGAACACATATCTGCTTCTCGAGAAGTATTTCCTCACGCTTTACTGCTACCAGTTAAAAGGACTGCTCATACTGCAGAATGCCGACAATGTGCTTGATTCGATGAATCCCAACCCTCCAAATCCGTCGACATTCAGCAATTACATGGATTCCAGATTCAAGCCCTGGATAAGGGATGAGTTGCTTGCCTATAACAATGCGGTGAATTATCTGGTCGTGAGCATGGTGGATTACCGTACAAAAGATCAGTTCAACAGCGACAACAACTACCTCGCCACTGGAATCGCCAAGGACAGCGTCTACTATCAGGTGCTCGCAAGGGCGCGCATCCTGACTGTCCAGATACTCAATTCCTATGGATACGATGAAGGAGGGCTCTACGGAAAGATCATCGTGCCGGCCAACTATCTGGGCAGTGGAACAACTGCCACACCGGAAGTGTCTCCGACAGTCACTCCGACATTCTCTCCCGCTCCCTTCCCGACACCTCTGGTCAATCTGGCCGGCTCGTCAACTCCGGCACCACTTACTCAGAAAATGACCACCTACCGGAGCATATTCCCCTATCCATCGTGGTGCGGCAACTATGTATCGTGCGATAACAACTGGACAGTGGCTGACCTGTACAATAACGATCTCCCTTCAGGAACATACACCCTCACGCTGAATGACGGAGGCAACAGCATAACGCCCTGGAACCACAGCAATACACAGCTTGGCTCAGGAACGGTCATGTATTACTGCCCCAACGGGAACTCATCCAAATACCCGCCAACATCACAGCCGACTGACACCAACACGGTAAAGTTCGGGTTCTTCTCGGGCCGCTGGAATTTCGGCTACGAGGTATTCTCCAATGGCCCTTTCAGCTATTGGAACATAAGCGACGCAAAGTTCCAGTTTACCTGGGACGCCACCATTTGTACGCTTACAAATCCCGGCCTGTTTAATTTAGCCGATTCAACTAAACCTGAATATTTCTCAACCGATTTCGCCACTTATTTATATCCTTATGCAGGAAACACCTCTCCTACTGACCTCGTAAACAAAATGGGGTCATACCAGGATACCTTCTCAGATACAAAAAATGAACCGTGGTTTACCGGATATAAAATATATCTCCGATACTTCATGGCCTCCCCACCGGGAAACATATATCCGCAGGGACTTAACGGAGAGGTCAATGCCACCTGGTTCTACAATGTCACCGGAGGCCTGAATGGCACGCTGGACACGAGCAAGCCGGATAACTATGCTACCAACTACGGTGTTTACTCGGAGGATAATGTAACACAGAATATATTATACCTTGTCAATGACAGCAACAATCTGGGGAGCTCTTTGAGCTGGAATGACGTCAAGCAGACCACCTTGACTCCAGGCCACGAGTACGACCTGAAGACCACGTGTTACTATCTGAATAATCCCACCGGCACTTATTCCCAGTATCTGCAGTGGTACCTTCAGATCGTCTACAGCGGTTATGCGTATATCTTCACCACGCCATGACGCGGCGGGGACGGCCCGGGACCGATATCACTGCAGCAGCAGACAGATGAATGCTCAAAAGCCCGGACAATGTCCGGGGTTTTTTGTTGACCTTTCGAGCCGCTGTCTGCATCTTGCATGAATATGACGCCCCGGGAGAATTCAGATGCCTTGCAGCTCATCAGGCCATCAGGCCGAGCTGCTTCACAGGAAGTCTCGTGCCGTCGATACAGATCCACTCATCCTCAATCTCGATATCCGGCTTTGGCTCTTCGACGGCATCGCGATTAGTGATCTCGAGGGTAATCTCCTGAATTGCGCTTTCAGGACCTTTCAGCGCGTGAAGCTTCCCATCGCAGCTTCCGACATATACATTTCCACCGGCATCAAAACGTGGAGAAGAATTGATCTCTCCGTCTGTCTGATAATCCCACTGCCTGACTCCATCCTTTACGGCATAGAGCTTTCCATCACCGCTCCCGAAATACACCACCCCGATGGGACTTATGCAGGGAGATGAAGAAACGCGGTGGCTCGCCCTGAAATCCCAGATCTTTTCCCCGTCCTTTATGGCGTAAAGCTTCCCGTCGTGGCATCCCGCATAGACAGTTCCATCTTTGCCGATGCACGGAGAAGAGCGAACCATGCTCCCTGTCCTGTATTCCCATATCTTCTTCCCGTCCTTGACCGCGTACAGCTTCCCGCTGTCGCTCCCCACATATACGGTGCCGTCAGGGCCGATACAGGGAGAGGATTCGACCATTCCTCCCGTCTCGAATTCCCATGATTTGGTCCCGTTCTTTACCGCATAGAGCCTGCCATCATCGCTTCCCACATAAACCGTGCCATCAGCGGCGATGCACGGTGAGGAGCGGACCCGATTGCCTGTTTCCAGCTCCCACATCTTTTTCCCGTCTTTTACCGCATAGAGCCTGCCATCATCGCTTCCAGCATAAACCGTGCCGTCGGCAGCGATGCAGGGTGATGATGATATCCGCTGCCCTGTCCTGAACTCCCATATCTTCTTTCCGTCCCTGGCCGCATAGAGCCTGCCGTCGCTGCTTCCTGCATAGACCGTTCCATCGGTACCCAGGCAGGGAGAGGACTGGATGGAGCCGCCAGTCTCCAGCTCCCATGTCTTCATTCCGTCTTTTACTGCATAGAGCTTTCCATCATTGCTTCCAACATACACGGTTCCATCGGGAGCAATGCAGGGAGAGGAATTTACCTCGCCGCCTGTTTTCAGCTCCCATTCCTTCTTCAGCTCCGCCTTCAGCTTTCCGCTCTCAGAGCCGAGCACTGCCGCTGCAGCATTGATGCCGGAGACTGCATTCGCAATGCTCCTGACATTCGCAGGGCTCATCATCATATAGCCAGGCTCAATCTCAGGAAGACTTTCAACGAAACAGTCAGCCGGCCCTGATTCCACCTTATCGCGGGAGCGAGGAGCAGAGCTTCCTGTTCCGATATACGGACTATTTCTGATTGAGTTCCTGATATCCATCATAATGAGATCTCCCTGTCATGTTCCAGGAGAGCATAGTCGCCTGTATACAGATTATTCAATGTTGTAAAAATCACGCAGTTTATATGTTTCCATTTGATATGTAGTACTGCTCATATTTTGCAACATATTTTGAGTGTATTCCAGTCTTTTGTCATTATCTCCAATTACAGTGCATATATATTTATATGCTTCAATGGCTGACGCTCGGTCTCCATAGTGGAAGCACTTAAGTAGCATAAACGAAATTGCTGCTTCTCTAAGCGACTCTTCAGGTCTCAGGCTCTCTGATATCATAATCAGATCCAGAGAGGCATCGCTTACACTCTCTTTTCCTCTGAACTGGAGCTCGGCCATCGCCTTGTCTTTTTCCTTCTGAAGCGCTGCATCTTTTACAGCTCTTTCCTTTTCCAGTATTGCCGCTTCCTCTGCGTCTCTCTCGGCCCTTTCCCTTTTCAGCGCAGCTTCTCTCTCTGCTCCTCTCTTCTCACTGTTGGCTTTCATCTCTTCGATCTTGCCGCTTATAAACCCGGTAAAGGCTGAGAAAGTAGACTTTTTACTATTTGCATCTTCTGCCTCAGGCTTTGCAGCCTGCTCTTTCACAGAAGCGGCCTGTAATTCTTTTACCTGTTTCTTCAGCGACTTAATCTCTTTCATTAACGCGGCGATATCGTCTGAATTGCCTTTTCCCACGGAATCTGTTGTATTGAAGCCTGGATTCTGATTTTCGCCATCCTGAGCAGCTACCTTTGTATTTCCGCAGCCTTCACCGCCGGCCATGGTCCGGGAGGCTGAAATCAGAGCTGAATTGTTGATGTTTCCTGTCATGTCGTCCACCCCTTCTGAATGTTTTCCTTCTTACTGATAATTTATCATTGCTGGATGTGACAATACAGTACAAAAGGTGTTCCAATTCGCCTGGACTCCTGACCGCCTTACGAATTTCAAGATAGAACTTCTTGCTCCGGAAGTTCCTTTTTGCTATGATTGCAAGGGAGGCAGAAAGCCGAATCCCTGTCCTTCGAATGGGGGAAAAGATGCCGAAAGGGAAGAAAGCCGATTTCAAAGCTGTGCTTCGCGCCCACCTGCAGCAGGGCGCAGGCGATACCTCCCATTACCTGGACATGCAGACCGGAACAGTGATTACAGTATCCCGAAACAGCCCTGACCACATCCTGGATCTTGTCGCGGCCAGGAGGAGACAGGGAGATCAATCCCTCCTGAAGATTCACCGGGCCAATGAGCAGGACGAGGCGGAGGACTGGCGCGCCTTTCTGGAGACGATCCGCGACACGAAGCTCCGCAGGAAGCTTCAATTCGCCTGGACGACACATGACGTGGAGGTCTACCAGGGCTGCCTGTGGGACGACTTCCCCTCCGAGTACAAGCGCTGGATGGCCTTCCGTGCGCAAAAGATCGAGAACCGGCTCAAGAACTGGCTAAAGGAAAACGGGTTCAGCATATAATACTGTCACAGTGACGTCCGCCAGAGGTCAAACGCCGGCTACTATAACCAGGTCTGTTCATCAACTCTTTTCCCTGCCGGATGGATCTCATACCACACCTCTCATGCCAGACATGTCATGTGCTCTGAATTCAAACACATTGCCTGAGGCGTGCGATTATATGCCATGAAAAAATGCAGGGACATCTTTTTCTTCTCTGAATCTTCATAAAAATGTAGTATAACCGATTATAGAAATGATCGTTCCTTAAAAAGACGGGACACGGACATGACAGCATGACAGGCTGTGCGCCATTGCGGGAGCATTGCTGCTTTGCCGCGATGGCAGATGGTTATTGAGAAGGAGGAAAGGAAATGAAGCGCACCAGGACAGGCAGACTGCATTTTCAGAGGGGAGCACTCATCATATCTCTTCCGCTTCTGATGGCGGCCATCTTACTCATCACGGGCTGTGCCACCTCCGGTGGCGACACGGCTTCAGCATTCTATGGCTCTGATTCAACGGGAGCCCAGGGATATGCCCTCACGGGGAAGATCACCACCCCTGACGGGACTCAGGGAATCTCCGGCGTCTCCTGCTCCCTGCAGGGAATGAATGGAGCGACATACTCGGCCCGTGCCATCAGCGACAGCCTGGGGAGCTATTCATTTTCCGGCTTGCCGGCAGGGCGTTACCGGCTTGTCACCTCCATTGACGGCTACTATTCCCTCACCACCATTTTCAGCGTCGATTCAGAAAAAAGCCTGAACCTCATTCTCATAGGGAAAAACGACTGGGCTGCGGTGTGCGGCACCAGTTATCCTTATGACCCCGCCAAGGCCTACATCGGAGTGTTCGTCGATGTGAGTGAAGCGGCACAGGGAGCAAAAGCACATATGGAAAACGGAGTGACCGTGCAGCTTACAGGCAACTCCGGGAAGGACGGGGGAGAGAAGGCCTTCATCGACGACGGCTACCTCGATGGCAGCGGAGTTGTTCAGTGGGATGCGACGAGCACCTTCGACAGCGGAGTCGCCATATTCTGCGGCGTCACGCCCGGTGAAACCCATACTATCAAGGCACAGAAGAATGGAGATACGTTTGAGACTATAACTGATGCGTCGCCGGAAGCCGGCGAGCTGATCTGCTATGTCGTGAATGGCAGGCATACAGACGCCAACGACCTGGTGCCCCAGAGCTCGCCTTTCAGCTATCCCGTGGGAATCAACTATGAGAGCTGGCCGATGGGGCGGACAGGCTATGACATAACCAAAGACCTCGACGCCGTGACAGCCGATTTCAAGCTCATAAGGACTTACCATGCCCGGGCGGTAGGTACTGATCAGGTAGTCATAGAGCCCACGGAGAAGGATGTCATCGATTACATGACCTCCAATCCGGACAAGGCGCTGGAGCTTGCCATGGGCACCAACAACGATGATCTATTCATAAACACCGACTGGCCTGGCACCACATACGGGCCTGGGTATATGACAAACCTGATATCCGGTTCCTACAGCGACGATTTCGTGCAGATGATCATAGACGCCTTCGGCTCAGTGGATGCCACGAAAACATATCTGAAAGTGATCCTTCTCGGCAACGAGGTGGACTGCAACGGCCCCGTACCCGCCAATGCGAATTATGACAATTATTACAAAAAATGGTTCCCCGCCGCCTTCAACAACCTCAAGGCCTCACTTGCCGCCAAGGGCCTGGATTCCATCCCTGTGTCCACCACCATAGCCAACTACCCTCAGAGTGAGGCCGGCAATAAGGTTGCCTACAACGTCACCAAGCACATCTATGAGCACTGGAGCCCGGGATGGAACAACGGCAAGCCCTTCGTGCTGTTCAACCAGTACACCATGCCGGCCTCGAGCACCGATTTCAGCCATGTGACCAACTATATCGATACCGTGTATGGCCAGCTCCAGGGGAATTGCGACGTCTATGTGGGCGAGACAGGATATTCGGCGGAAAACGGCCTCGCCAATGAAGCGAGCGTCATCTCTCAGCTTTTTGCCTGGCTCGAGGGACAGCGGACCGCCAACCCGTCTCAAAGCGTCAAGAATACGCCGCTCTTTGTCTTCATGGCCTTCGACAGTCCAGGGAAGCCAGCTGGCCAGCAGCAGATGGGATTATATGCGCAGGATGGCTCCTTCAAGCCCACGGGCCTCAAGAACGGCATCACCGTGCCGTCCTGGGTAGGCACAAAACAGTAACTTCATGAGAATAAAAGCTGAGGATACCGATGCACCGATGATGGAGCAGGGTATCCTCTGTTCTGTACGCCGGACACTGTCAACGCAATCGCACCTGATGTCTGGAGCAATCCCAAAAAGATGTCACTCTCGCCGGACAGCATCAATTGAACAGTATCTCCAATGAGAGCCTGATCGTCCACGAGCAGCACTGTTATAGCATCATCTGTCACAGTTTCTTCATTCTCCAGGCATATAATGGATATCGGCAGACATTGTGCAAACTTCTCCCATCGCACATTGTGATTGTTGTTAGATCAGAGTTCGGGAGGGACAGGCCTTTATCATTCTATCTCGAAAAAATATATGAATCGCAGTATCATCGGGTCTGGCGACATCGTGTAATAAAGGAGAGAGGGAGAGAGAATCCTTTGATACAGGGTATTGGGTACGGGGTACTGGATCAAGGGTAAAAGCGACTGTCTGCAGAGAAAGCCTGCCAGAATTGCCATGACCCTTAACCCTATAATGGGACATTCACAATCACTCCCCATCTCATCTTGCTCTCCAACTCCCCCTTTTACACCTCTTCTCTGCATGAAAATGGGAGTGCTCCTGACCTCCTGTATGGGTCGACACTTTTTGAGTAAGTCAAGAAAAAAACAGTTTAACATGATTTTTACAATTGAAACACTAAATTAACATTCAGTATATATAATAACCCGGCTTTTTCCGTTATTATATTTACAAAGAGTATAACTGCGATTTGGAGAGGTGCATCCATGAATACAATAGGTATGATTCCGGGAAGAGATCCAGGCGCCAGTTACAGTAGAGAAGGTATAAGAACAGTCACCGTTAAGCTCGACAGTTTTAAGGAAGCGCAATCATTGAAAGAAAACGGGCAGAGCATAGATGGCATCGGTGACGATTTTAAGCGTGGCGTTGATACTCTGGTTAATGTTTCATGCTCTATGAACATTAACCGGTTTAACGACAACAGGAAGAACGGCGATGAGGATCCCAGAATTGGAGTGGTATCACTTGGAGACCCCAAGAATCCAGTAGAAGGCCCTATGCACAGTATCAGGGAATCCAATGGAAAAACTTTATATCAGAAGAATTTAGAAGAGAATGTTGAACTGAAATATGATCTTTCAACAGGGAAGCACCAGAGCTTTAATACTAATCTTGTTCAATTTAATACTTATGATGTAAACGACAGCCCCTCTCCCTCGAACACTTCAGAAGTGCATCAGAGATATTTTATAGATAATGACGGGCGTTCACATTATTTATATGGAGAGGCGCATCCTGATGACTCAAATTCAATCTCCTCAGTGATAAACAAGAAAACTGAGGTTATAGTTGATGACCACAAAGGAACTGTTGCCATTATCATAAACGATAGCGCAGCGCCGACAGGCCTGTAATTGCGGGAAACGCTGGATGAGCACTATAGGCCAGGCTTCATCTGACGTAATCCCCGATTGTGGCAGCCGGCGACGGGGAGCTCGTATACTCTGAGCGAGGTCATACGTCGTGGGTCTTCACGCCAGATAATCTCAGCAGCATCCTCCTGAAATGTAAGCGTATTTTGATCGACACCTTCACCCTCCCAAACCTCCCCGTTATAATAGGAATATAAACTACCGAGCGGAGGGTTTATTCAATGGGCAGAGTGAAGCCGAAAGCATTCTGGGACAGGCATGTGCAAGAATACAAAAAGAGCGGAATGAGCCAGCAGGCATATTGCTTCGAAAAAGGACTGAAGCCCCGCTCTCTTCAATACCATCTGAGAAAAAGCCGAAATGTGGGATTAGAAAAATCCAAGAGCCTTGAAAAGTTCAACGGATGGCTTCCGATGACCATAGTAGATGAGCCATCAAAACCAAGTTCGCCAGGTGGAGTTCGTCTTCAGATCAGCAAGATCACCATTGAGACCGACCAGGGATTCAATCCTGCAAATCTGGCACAGGTGCTTCGTGCGATAGGTGTCATATGCTGAGCCTGGAATCCGTGCAGCGTGTGTACCTGGCACCGGGCTATACTGATATGCGCAAATCTATCAATGGTCTTGCTGCTCTTGTAAGCTCAGTCTTTAACCTGGATCCCTTTTCCGAGTCCTGGTTTGTCTTTTCAAACCGCGATCGTGACAAGGTGAAGATCCTTCGCTGGGAACATAATGGCTTCTGGCTCCATTACCGCCGCCTGGAACGTGGACGCTTCCGATGGCCGTCATCCGAAGAAGGTCAGACTGTTGTAATCAGCCGGCGACAGCTGCAATGGCTTCTTGACGGGCTGAATATCGACCAACCCAAAGCCCATAAAAAGGGGGCTGGTTACCTGGAAATGCTCTACGAAGTTATGAAACAGGCGCTGCTGGAGCGCGACGTTCTGGCAGCAGATGAGACCACTGTGCGGGTATTGAAAGAGCCAGACCGGCCTGCGGAAGCCAAGTCATATATGTGGCTTTACCGTACGGGAGGAGGGAGTGACCCGCCAATTGTCCTCTTTGATTATCAGACATCCCGTTCTCCGGATCATCCGAAAGACTTTCTCAATGGGTTCTGTGGGTATCTCCATGTCGATGGTTATGTGGGATATGAGAGCCTGCCCAAAATTCGACGAGGCCATCAAAGCGCTGCCGGCAGGTACTCGTAAAAAGCCGAGCAGAGCCAGGGAGGGCATAGAGATGATCAACAAGCTCTTTCTGATTGAACAGAAGGTTAAGAAATGCACTCCCCAGGAGCGTAAGGCACAACGGGATCTTTTAAGCCGGCCTGTGATGGAATCTTTCAAATCCTGGCTTGACTCTCTGGCCGATGCTGTATTGCCCAAGAGTGCCATTGGAACCGCTATCACTTATTGCCGTAATCAGTGGCCAAAACTGACCCGCTTTCTGGAGGATGGAAGGCTTGAGATAGATAACAACCGCTCGGAGAGATCGATAAAACCCTTCGTAATGGGAAGAAAGGCCTGGCTTTTCGCCAATACACAGAGCGGTGCTCACGCCAGTGCTGTAATTTACAGTATCGTGGAAACCGCCAGAGAAAACAAGCTGAACCCCTACGAATATCTCAAACATCTTTTTGAACAGTTCCTGGCCATCGATGCGAAGGACCCGGATGCTGTTAAGAAACTGCTACCATGGAATGTGAAACTCCCCGAAAAATCATCGACATAGCTGACGGCGTTCCTCGAGGGACGTCAAGGTGCCGGTTATTGGACGCTTACCGTTAATTGTGCTGGTGAGTATAAGTTGGAACCTGATTGGTACTTGATTGCGACATGAGTGCGACTGTATAATACAGTAAAGAATGAGAAAAGCGAGTTTTTCTCACCGGCACAGGTGAAAATTCAAGCGCTAATATAAAGGAGAATTCACGTGACTGTCAGCGCGGTAAGGATGAGAGAGTCTAGCTCTCCGTATCCGGGAAATTCCCAGGCGGCAAAGGAGAGAAGCGAAACGTCGGCCGTGATGGATCGTGTGATGATTGGCGGCAGAGATTCTTCGCGCAAGATGGGTTTTTCCTTGTCGTCTGGCAATTATAATGTGAACAAAGCCTGTTTCGGCAATGTGTCCACGGCTGATGCGGCAAAGATGCTCTTTCCTGCTCCTGATCCCCCTCCAGTAACTGCCCAATGGAAATTCAAAACCGGAAACTCGATAGATTCATCTCCCTGCATCGGTCCGGATGGCACTGTCTATGTGGGATGTCTTGATTATAAACTGTACGCGATTAAAGACGGCGTGAAAAAGTGGGAATTTGAGACTGGTGATTCCGTGAGATCATCGCCGTGCATCGGTCCGGACGGCACCGTCTATGTCGGAAGCAGCGATAATAAACTCTATGCGATTAAAGACGGCGTGAAGAAATGGGAATTTTCGGCCGGCGGCAGTATAACTTCATCGCCTTGTATAGGTCCGGACGGCACCGTCTATGTCGGAAGCATTGATGGGAACTTATATGCAGTTAAAGACGGCGTGAAAAAGTGGGAATTCAAAACGGGTGACAGGATTTTTTCATCACCGTGCATAGGCCCTGACGGAACCGTGTATGTGGGAAGTGAAGATGAAAACCTGTACGCGGTCAAAGACGGCGTGAAAAAGTGGTCATTCAAGACGGATTCCTGGGTGCAGGCATCGCCGTGCACAGGCCCGGACGGAACCGTGTATGTGTCAAGCCTGCACGGCAGGTTATATGCGGTTAAAGACGGCGTGGAAAAGTGGTCATTCAAGCCTGGCAATTACATAAATTCGTCTCCCTGCATAGGTCCGGACGGAACCGTTTATGTGGGATGCACAGACAGTATGCTATATGCGGTCAAAGACGGCGCGGAGAAGTGGAAATTCAGGACTGGAGACTGGGTGGATTCGTCGCCTTGTGCAGGTCCGGACGGCACCGTCTATGTGGGAAGCAAAGATAAAAAGATATACGCAATCAAAGACGGCGTGAAGAAGTGGGAATTCAAAACGGGTGATATGGTTTTTTCATCTCCCTGCATAGGTCCGGACGGCACTGTCTATGTTGGAAGTCGTGATATGATGTTATATGCATTAGAATCCCCTCAAGCCGAATCGCGCGGCAGTGATGAGAAGTCCGAAGATTCCAGCGGCGCACAGGATAATAACACTGTAGAGAATACTGTAGAGAAAATAGACGACGAGTGGCTCATAGTAGGCGGGATAACGCTTCCCATAAAGAACAACTGAAGCAATCAGTTTAGCTCCCCCCGAATCAACAGACAACAAAAAAACCCCGATTTCCCTGTTCCATCGAGATTTATTGAAGTGGAGCAGAGGAGACTCGAGTTCCTGAATTTCCGGCATCTTCTCATCTATCCCGTCCAGCAGTCTCCGTATTGTCTTTTTCGCAATTCTTCTTGTCATAATGATTTCAACAATCCAACAAATCTATCCACGGTCATCCCTGCTTTTCTTATCTGATCCCTCAGCAATCCTCTATCCAGAACATCATGGCGTGGAATTGTTAAAACAACAGGGCACATCGGCTTATACAGGGTGACATGGCTTCCCTTCGTGCGCCCGTATAACCACCCGGCTTTCATGAAGACTTTTATGGCCTCTTCTCCTGAACATATCGGAATTTTTCCACTAGACCGCAACCTCTACTTCCAGTATCTCATAATGAGGAGGCAGCCTGAACCTTTTCCTCGTCTTTATACTCAACTCTATGGCCTCTTTTATGTTTTCAAGAGCCTCCTCCCTTGTCTTACCCTGGGTCATACATCCTGGAAGAGATGGGCACTCGGCTATTATGAAGCCGTCCTTTCCTTCTTTCAATGAAATCAGAAATCGCACGATGTTTTCAACTCCTCCTGCTCTTCCCTGTTCCTCACGCAAATTATTGCTCCACAGCCTTCCCCAGAGATTCACATCTGAGCATGCGCTCTCATCCTCGGTGTCTTTCCAGAAATGCCACTCGATATCTTTTAGGTTTCACTCTGCAGGCAAATATCGATTATGTTGTCCCGCTGGTGAAACCAAAGCCGGAGGACCATAGCTCTCAACTTGCACAATTACTATATCGTCGTTCTTATAAGGTTCAGTATAATCGTTTCGAATACAAATGTCAAAACCATCGAGTATGAATGGCTCCATGCCCTGACCTTCCAAAGCGACAAGTTAATCAACATTTTCCAGAAAATAATAAACCCCCGAGATCCTTATAACCGCGAGGGTTTTCTTCTATGGAGCTGAGGAGACTCGAACTCCTGACTTCCTCCGTGCAAGGGAGGCGCTCTCCCAACTGAGCTACAGCCCCGTATATATGCTGAATGGGCCTTTGTGGAATCGAACCACACACCTCACCCTTATCAGGGGTGCGCTCTAACCAACTGAGCTAAAGGCCCGTTGACAGAAAAGAGTTTACCATACCATAATGGCCGTGTCAAGTATCGGGCGACTGTTTTTTTGCATAAACACCGGACGCGGGTTGCAGCCCGCAACGGCGGTAAATCCAGCGGCAACTGGCTTTACAGACAGTAAATGCCGCATTTCCGGCATTGCAACAAAAATTCCGATGCGCCAGAGAGAAAGCTCACTGATTCACAGGATAAATGAGAATATTCCGCTGCCAGAGCGCACAGGAAATGGTTTTTCCCGCCGCAAGGGCATGACGCTTGACTACATGCAGAGGCAGGCGCAGTTCGAAATCGGCGGGGCCGCGGACTTTTACAACTGCCATGTCATGCAGCAGATAGAGCGAGTGGACCTCGCAGGAGAAAACGTTGTCTGAAAGCTCTTCACGGACAGGATAGCCGTCTCTCAGAATCTTTATATCCTGAGGGCGCACACATACCTGCACTCTCTGGTTCAAAGCCAGCTTCCCCTGATGAAAGGCTATGACATCGAATCCGCTGCAGCTCACAGTGGCTTTGTCATCTGTTAAAGCCGAGACCACGCCTTCATGAAAGTTTCGGATCCCCTGGTATTCTGCCACTTCTCTTGCAGCGGGCCTCATGAATATCTCATCAGGGCTTCCTGTCTGCACAGCCCTGCCGCCTATCATCACGGTCAGGATGTCGCCCAGCGCCGCCGCCTCATCTATGCTGTGAGTCACATGGATGACTGGAACATCCATAGCCTTCAGCATATCCCTGACCTCGAACCACAGAGTGGTGCGAAGCCCTGGATCGACTGCCGAGAAAGGCTCATCGAGCAGCAGGAGGCCGGGGTTTACGGCAAGAGCCCTCGCGAGAGCGACGCGCTGCCGCTCCCCCCCTGAAAGCCCGCCGACACTTCGCTTCAGCAGAGGTTCCAGCCTGAGAAGGGCGGACAGCTCATCGACGCGCTTCCCGATCTGCTGTTGAGACATCTTCCTGATGGCAGGCCCGAAGGCGATATTCTGCCTCACGTCGAGATGCGGAAAGAGGCAGTAATCCTGCGGAAGTAGGCCCACATTGCGCTCTCCCGGCGGCGCCCCGGTAATGTCCCGGCCATCGAGCGTCACTTTGCCGCTCCTTACCCTCACGAGGCCTGACAGGCACCGGAGAAGCGTGGTCTTGCCGCTTCCTGTAGGGCCCAGCAGAACGCTGTACTGCCCTTTTTCAACGGCGAGGGATATATCTGAGAGCGTGAAGCTCCCTGCCTTACATTGCAGACTGTCTACCTGAAGCATGAAATGTTCTCACCGTGACCAGAATTATGAACGATATGACGAGAGAGATCAGGATCAGAAGGGCCGCGCCGTGCGTATCGGCTGACGAGAGCCTTAGAAAGATGGCGATTGTGAGCGTTTCTGTCTTCATCGGCGTCGCCCCTGCGAGCATGACAGTCGCGCCGAATTCTCCGACAGCTCTGGCCCAGGTCAGAAGAAAGGCTGTCACAATGCCATTTCGCGACAGCGGCAGGAGAACCTTCGAAAAAGCCTGCCATTCGGTGGCGCCGAGCGTCATCGCCACGCTCTCGTATTTTGGAGTGACCTGCTCTAACGCCGATTTCACGAGCGAAAGAGAGAGGCCCACCACGACGGCAAACTGGGCCAGCACTATGGCGGGAGTCTCGAACACTATCGGGCCTGTAAGCCTTTCAATGGCCTGGCCCGCGCCGGTGTTGAAAAAAAGGAGGAGCATGGCGCCAAGGGCGACAGGCGACAGCACGAGAGGGAGGAAGAGAAGGGCATCGATCAGATGCTTTCCCGGGAAGTCGTAACGGGCCAGCAGATATGCCGCAGGCAGCGCGAAGCACATCGAGACTGCCGACGAGAGCAGCGCGGTTATCAGAGTGAGAGCAAGAGCGAAGACAATCTCGCCGCGGCTTACAGGGAGGGCGCTGCTTCCCTTTCCGTGATGCTCTATCAGGGCTGCGATAAGAACGATGAAAAAGAGGACCAGAATCGCCAGCGCGGCAGCGCAGATCGTGAAGAAAAGCCTACTTTTCATGGTTCATCACCTTGCGGTATTCGTCAGGGAGAGCATACTGACCGCCTGTTTTCGAAAATGGGGCGAGAAGCTTCGCCTCCTCCTCAGTTGTCACATATCCCCACTTTTTGAAGACCTCTCTGGAGGCAGGCGAGAGCAGCCAGGCGATAAAGCCCTCTGACGCCTTTCTGTCCTTTGCGCTGACAGGCATCGCCGCAGCGACGTATGCTATCCTCGGGATCTTCTCAGGCGGGATCTTCACCATCTCGAGGTCCTTCCTGTTCCACGAGACACAGCTGTCCCAGCCTATCACGACATCCACATTTCCCATTATGACGAGGGAGATCACGTCTTCGCAGCTCTTGGCAAACACCTTCACGTTGGGCAGGACCCTGGCGAGCAGGTTGTTTGCCTGCAATATCTCTATCCCGTACAGGCCCATACACACTGATTCAGGGTTCCCCATCCCGACAATCACGTCTCTGCGGGCAAGATCCTCGAGCGACTTCACCTTTGCAGGGTTGCCCTTCGGCACGATGAGAGCCGGAATGAGCCAGGCCACAGGCTTCGCGCTTCCCTTCACGAGCACTCCCTTCTGCTCGCCGACCTCTATAAAATCAGGAGACCCTGAGATATAGAGATCTCCGCGGCGCGAGAGCTCCATCTGGGAGAGAAGCGAGCCCGAGCCTCCGTAGGTCACATTGACTTTGTTGCCAGTAGACTTCTCATATCTCCATATTATCTCACTCATCGGTATTCTGACGGCTGAGCCGCAGAACAGATGGAGCTCCCGCATCGTTACGTGCCTCTTGACCATAAAAAACAAGAGTATGACGGCAAGAAAGACTGCAAGATATCTAAATGCATTGAGCCATATGGAACCGCCTTTTTTCAAAGCACTCACCGCGGCCTTTCGACGTTGCTTATCTTCGCCAGGAACTCTGCGAATTCTCTTTCCGCATATGAAGCCACCTTTCTTTCAAGCTCCTGATAGGCTTCGAGAAACTGAAGCGCGTACCCGGTCAGGCAGGCGCTTCCCCCTCCCTCTCCGCCGATGGTGGTTTCGCAGAACTTTCTCTCTGAGGCCTTTTCAAGCCGCCTGATTATCCTGTGCGCTTTCGTGTACGACATTCCTATCGAGAGCGCCGCCTGCCTTATCGAGTGTTTTTCCATTATGCCCTGAAGCAGCCAGAGCGGCCCCGGCCCCATGAATGGCTCTTTTTCGTCATCTATGAGAATCAGGCGGTTTTTTACATGCATGGCGTTATATTAGCAGAAACATAACGAGTCCGTCAAGGACCTGCCGGCAATGAATCAAGGAAGAATCATCCTTATTTTGAAGCAGAAAGAAGAGGCGGGGATGAAGGAGAGAGGGAGAGTAGATCCTTTGATACAGGGTATTTGGTATAGGATACAGGATACTGGATCAATGGCATAAGCGACTTTTGGTGAAAAAGCCTGCCAGAATTGCCATGACCCCTGGCCCCTAACCCTATAATGAGATACTCTGAACCCCTCCCCATATCACCATTCTCTCCATCTCCCCCTTTACACTCCGCGTTCAGTATTCGTTCTTTCCTGATTCATGGGCATCAGGCGAAAAGGAGATTTCTCAGCCGGCTAGAAAGCAAGTTGAACTATGTCTGTACTGGCACGGATATTCGACAGGGAAAACAGAAGAGTGATCCTCCTCGTGGCAGCGGTGAAGATGTTGATCATCGGCATCGCCCTCCTCCACCCGATCATTCCCTTCGGAGATGGCCTACAACAAGGGAACCTGATGTACCGAATAATGCCAGAGTCTTTTCTGCACTATTTCGAAGCCTTTGACGGCCAGTGGTATATCCAGATCGCGGAAGAGGGCTATCAGAATAAGCCGGTGCTCTTCAGCGAATGCAACTACAACTTCTTCCCTCTCTACCCGATGCTGATCAGGGCCGTTGCCATCGCCTCGCAGAGCACTTCGCTGGCGGCGCTCATCATCAGTTATGTATGCTCCTTTGTGATGGCTCTGCTTTTTTACCGCCTGCTCAGGATGGATCACGACGAGCAGACTTCGTGGAGAGCTCTGCTGTACATGCTTATCTTTCCGGGCGCCTTTTTCTTCTCGGCGGCATATACAGAGGCGCTGTATATGATGTGCCTGATGGGCGCCTTCTACCTCGGCAGGAAGAACCTGTGGATCCCCGCTTCACTCTGCGGATTTCTGGCAGCCTTCACGAGGAAGCCGGGAGTGTTCATCATAATACCGCTCCTCGTTCTCTACCTGATGGACAAAAAATCCCGCAATGAAAAGATCAGGCCCGATATCGCGGCGCTGATCCTGATCCCGCTCGCGCCTGTCTTCTTCGCATTTTATATCTCCACAATCACAGGCGATTTCATGTCCATATTCAAGACCACCTCCACCTGGGGTGCAAAGCTCTCGATCCCGATAATCTCATACTTTCACGACTGGAACAGATGCACCATCCTGGCCTATCACGGAGGGCTGATCGACAGGATATCGACGATAATCTTCGCCGCAATGCTCATCCCGATGTGGAAAAGGACGAGGAAGGATTACTGGATTCACGCCTTCCTCGTAATCTTCGTTCCGCTGACTGTAGGCACGACCGGCTCGATGGTCCGGTACCTCACAGCGTCGTTCCCCCATTTCCTGTATCTCTCGGAAACTACGGCGGATGAAGGTAAGAGCGCGGCGGTGACAGCTGTTTTTTCCGTGTTGCTTGGTATCTACACGCTTCTCTCGGTCAACTGGTACTGGGTCTGACAGCTCGGCAGGCAATCATCAACGGGATTCTGAACGCCTTCATTGACAGCCGCCACCACTGAAAAAAGAATTATTGTGTAATATAGGAGAGGTGGAGATGGAGGAGAGAGGGAGAGAGAATCCTTTGATACAGAGTATTGATTACGGCGTAATGGATCAAGGGTAAAAGCGACTGCCTGCTGAAAAATCCTGCCAGAATTACCATAACCCCTAACCCTGAATCCTATAATTTGATATCCCTGATCCCTCCCCATATCCCCATTCTCTCCATCTCCCCTTGTTACACTCCGTGTTCTGTATTCTTTATTGACATATTCAGAAAACTTCAAAGTGTCATTTCTGTCAGGTTTGACAGATATTGACAGATCTGACAGAGTTGTTGTATAATATGTTTGAAACGTTTCAAATCTTTAAAACTCCAGGAGGGCAGAATGCACAGAAACCTCGTCATAGTTCAGGAATCGATGATTCAGTGCGTGGCAGATGTCCTTGAGATTCTCGAGATAAGGAATATGAAGCCGCTCGTGATCGCAGCGCTGAAGGTGTCGGAAAAGCCACTCACGGCAGAAGAGATCGGGGTAAGGACAAAGCTGGACCAGGCGGCGCTGAAAGAGATACTCGACGATCTGACTGAGAAGGGAATCATCGCCGGAGAAGGGCCGGAAGGGCATCAGCGCTACGATTTCGCCGAAAGGGCGGGCCACCGGTTCATGGAGACTCTTCACTCGAAGGCCAGAGCTGTCATGCAGCGCGTCAGATCCCACCTCGATGCGTCCAGAAAGCTCATGGCCGAAGGGAAAGGCGAGTTCGACAGCTACGATTCGCTGATGGCCAGATTTCTCGGCGAAAAACTGCACAAGGCGGAGATGGCCGCGCAGATACTGAAGAAAAAGGTCTTCTTCTTCGATTTTCTCGAATCCCACAGGGAAGAAGAAGAATCGGTGAAGAGAATACCTGTTGAATAGGCGGAGAAGACATGAACAGAAGCATTGCCGAAGCTCAGCAGATCATGATTGATTATGCGACGCAGATAAGCGACGTGATGGGCGTAAGCGACGGAGCGGCCAGGATGGTGGCCCTGCTCTATATGAGCCCTTCAGCAATTTCAATACCGATCATATGCGAGAGACTGTCGCTCACCAAGGGCACTGTCAGCCTTTACCTGAGGCTTCTCGAAGAGCGGAGGGTGATCCTGAGAGCCAGGGCGCCGCAGGGGTCGCGCCAGAAGTTCTATGAGATAAATCCGCACCTGTGGCGCGATCTGGCCAGGGATATGAGCAGGCGGCACAGGAGGAGGCTCGAGATCACGGAAGAGGCAGTCGAAAAGAGCCTGGCCGCCCTCAATGAGAGCGATAAAACCGCAGGTGCAGAGGACAGGATGGCAGAAAGGCTTATTGTGGAGAGGCTGGAGAAGTTCAGGATGATCTCCACTCTTTCAGGCAGGATGGTGGAGAACTTTTTCAGCGACAGCGACAGAGAAAGCACGGAAACCGGAAAGGAAACTGCCAGGCGCATAAGGATCGAATGAAGCCATATCCACCGGAAGGACGCTGAGACAATGAGAATAATAATAATGACGGGAAAAGGCGGCGTGGGAAAAACCAGCATCGCAGCGGCGACAGCAGTCCGCACCGCCAGGATGGGCCTTAAAACCCTTGTAATGAGTACGGATGCCGCCCACAGCCTCTCTGACGTATTCGAGCAGAAGATAGGCGCAGATCCGACATACCTCGCCGAGAACCTCGACGGCCAGGAAGTGGATGCCCGCCGCGAACTTCTCTCGCACTGGGTGAACATCAGAAGGTTCATAAGCAGCACGATGAAGGCCCGGGGCATCGAGTCTGCAGTGGCCGAGGAACTGTCTGTGTTCCCCGGCATGGAGGAGATCTTCAGCATCCTGCTCGTCAAGAAATACTACGAGGAAGGCCGCTATGACACAGTCATACTCGACTGCGCCCCGACAGGCTCCACCATAAGGCTCCTGAGCTTCCCCGAGGTGCTCACGTGGTATCTGGAAAAGATCTTCCCGATACAGCGGAACGTGATGAGGATCGCCAGGCCGGTGGCAAAGAGCATGAAGAACATAGAACTGCCAGATGAAGGCGTGTTTGACGATATCCGCAACTTCATACTCTCTCTCGACGGCATCAAGGAGATCCTGACTGATAACTCAATCACGACAGTCCGATTCGTGCTGAACCTGGAGAAGATGGTCATCAGGGAGATCCAGCGGGCTTATACATACATGAACCTCTTCGGGTATACCGTCGACGCGGTGATGGTGAACAGGGTCTTCCCTGAAGCGCTGGACAGCGCCTATCTCTCCAACTGGAAGAGCCTTCAGAGTGAATACATGACTTATGTGGAGAAAGCCTTCTCACCTACCCGCCTCTTCAAGGCCGAGCTGTTCGACAGGGAGATCCTTGGCGTCGAAAGCCTCAACACCTTCGGCGAGTCCATATTCGGCAGCGGGAACCCTGCCGCGTCATACAGCCATTCAAAGCCCATAACGATAGAGGAGTCAAACGGAGAATACCTGCTCCACTGGAAGCTCCCAGGCCTGTCCAGAGACGACATAGAGCTTCTAACGAGAGGCGAGGAGCTGATAATCCATGCCCCTCCCTTCATGAGGACGATGATGATGCCGTCCATGCTGGTCGGAAAGGAGATTGCCGGCGCGAAATACAGCGAAGGATCCCTCACCGTGACTTTCAGGGAGCCAGTCGCATGAAAGCATCAGGGATTTTCTTCCATGGTCTTGCACTTCCCGGCGATATATGCTAAAATATGGAAGCTTTACTTTAAACATTACTGCATTGTCTATAGAGGAGGATCATCATGGCAAACAGATGTGAACTATGCGGAAAAGGACCTGTGAGTGGCAACCAGGTAAGCCATTCCAACAGAAGAACGAGAAGGCGCTGGCTCCCGAACCTCCAGAAGGTGAAGGCGTTCCAGGGCGGCTCAAAGGTTACGATCAAGCTCTGCACCCGCTGTCTCAGGACTTCGCAGACCAAGGAAGTGGCGTTATAAGCCTCTTCAACCGCTCAGCTGGGCCTCTCAGGCCCTCTGTCGATCAATAGCTCACTTTAAAGGCTTGTCGAGTGGAACTCCCATCTCTTCAAGCCTTTTTGTCGCCATCGAAGACCGCTTCCCGCCCTTCAGCCCGGCCGATCTCCTCAACGCTATTTCAGCTTATAGCCGTATACTTCCTTCCCTGTCAACAGTATCAGCTCGCTGTCACCTTTGACGAATTTCCAGTCTATGAAATAGTGGCCTTTTTCGCAGGGCAGCAGCAGCGGTGCCTTCCCGGGAACGGCAAGGCTGTGAAGGGAGATGTCCATTCCCAGCTTTCTGTCATCGCCGATCTTGACGATGCCTGCTGCTAGATACTTTGCATCGGAGCTGAAAACCGGGTTCAGAAGCTTACCACGGCCGAGGACGGTGTCTTTTTTCCCTTCGATGTTATATAGTATAAGCTCTGCTTCCTTTCCCCCGCTTCTTTTCTCTATGAAGGCAGCCAGCGGTGCGTTACGAGCAACCGCCACTCCCATGATGGCAGGCGATGAAGCTATCTGCCAGTTCACTTTGTCTTTGAGGGAATAGGCGATGAGGGTCGAGCTGCTTTTCTGAAGAGCGGGGAAGACTATGAACTCGCCGTTTGCCCTGATGGCCCCTATTTTCTCCACGCCCTTCGCATACTGGGAGGCAATCTGCTTCAGCTCATCGTTCTTCAGGATCTTCGAGAACGCCTCCGCTCCAGGCCTGGATGGATCTATCTGAGTCAGATACTCGCCTTCCAGAGTGAAACTGCCGTCATAGAAGTATCCCCATGCAAGCGCCTTATCGCCTGTGAAGGTGAGGAACGATCTGCCGTGACTGAAGAGATCGAATCCCGGCCTGCCCTTTTCTCTCCTGAAGAGGACTGTGCAAGAACCTTCGGCCAGATTGACCCGATAGAACGCGTGAGATTCGTAAGAAAAAACGAGTATTGCGTCTCCTTTTCCGTCTGAAGCAGTATAGTCTACAGAGGGGGCTGTCACTGCCACCTTCTTCGTGATTTTCCTGAGATGGGGATCGAGAAGGAAGATGACAGGGCTCTTGCCCTTTCTGGGCTCACCGAGACAGAGAAGAGTTCCATCATCGAGGATCCTGCAGATGGAGACTGTCATCTCCGGCATCAGACCCTTGAAATCCTTTTCCGCCATAAGGAGTGTTTCCTTTGCAGTGACCGGGATCTGCAGCACTGCAAGGATGATACACAGCATTATGCCTCTTTTGATCATTGTTTCAGCTCCTTTCCTCTCTGCAGTCAAAAAGAAACAGTAAAGGAGAGCGGGCCTTTACTGTCAATATATTGAGGCAATCGGATTACTTGTTCTTCATGAGCTCGAATCCTGTCGGCCACCAGTCCCAGGTGGTGTATTCCCTGCCATTCATCATATAGACTGACTGGAAGTTTTTATGCGATGTCGATATCTTTTCAATTCCCACTGCCTGAAGGCTGATCAGCTCTGAAGGCTCGCATTTCGCGTTCCTGTTGCCGTCGCGCCAGATGCACAGCCCTTCCAGCTCATTGCCTTCCACCCAGCCGTTTTTATCCAGATCGAGCACTTCCGCCATCTTTTCATATCCATCTCTGTAACCTCCCGCTGTTCCAAAGAGGTTGTTCGCATCTGTCACGGTTCCGTCACTGCCTGCTTTCACGAGAAGGCCGTCTTTGTCGCCAAGCCATTCGATATACTCGATGCTTCCGTCGCCGGTGATGTCGAAGAAAGCGGTCCTTTCCTGGAAGAATCTCGGTGCGTGGGGAGTCCAGATGTTCCTGGTGGAGTCGATGATTTTGTTGCTGTCGAGATCCAGCACAATTGGCGACCAGTTCCTGGCTCCCACTACGGTATATTCATTCCTGCCCATGGTGAGCTTCCTGCCTATCAGTGATGCATACCCGCCTGAGGCATCCCTGGTGGAGGTGAAGGTGCTTACCACTTTTGCGCTGTTGACGTCTATATAGAATCCGAGGTCGACCAGCTCGCTGTAGTGCATGCCGACGAGGCCGCCTCCATAATACGTCCAGCTCCCGCCGTTATCGGGGCTGTAGACGTAACCGTATCCTCCGTAACTCTGCTCCCCGTTATAGTTATAACCGTAGCCCTGTATTCCGGCGAGCTGCTGGATCTGAGCGTCGATACTCTGCATCTGTTCCATTGAAAAATACTGGCTGAGGAGATTGATGAAATAGCCGTTGAGCCCCCAGTATCCGTTATAGCTGCCCACAGCTACAACATCCGAGCTTACCTTCTGGGGAGCTCTCCGCCCCGTTGAGCCCCATGCCGGCAGCGCAAGAACAGAGATAAGGGCAATGATGATGAGACAGGCAGCGCATCTCTTGACATTCTTCATCGTGAATACCTCCCTGATTTTTCTTCTGTTTTCAGTATATCAGATGAGTTATGCCGGAATATTATCAAACTGTTGCGCTTTCGTAATAGATCTGTTACGATCTCATCACAAAAACCAGATCGCCCGGACGAAAATCTTTTCCAGTGGATCTGAGAGTCGCTCAATAGCTCACTTTAAAGGCCTGTCGAGTGGAACTCCCATCTCCTCAAGCCTTTTCTTTGCCATCGACGACCACTTCTCATCGTTCATCCCGGCCGCCCTCCTGAATGCCTCTGCAGCCTTGTCGTTATTCCCTCCTGTGAACAGCACCTCTCCGAGATCGAACCAGGCCTCTGCATTATAAGGCCTTTTCTTCAGAATCTCTATGTAGATCTTCTTCGCCTCTTCATACATCGCGCAGAATCCATATGCATTCGCAAGGTTGAAGAGAGACTGGATCTCCTCATCCTGACTGCCAGCCATGTACAGCGCCATCGTGAAATACTCGACGGCCAGCTTCCCGTCTTTTTTCACGTTGATGGCGAGCATTCCCATCCTGGTGAATGCCTCTATGCTCGGAATATCGCGGTAGTACATCATGTACCGCTCCATCAGGCTCCAGGCTTTCCTTTCATTGCCGAGCAGCATGTAGCACCTGCTCTGCTTCAGCAGCACGAGAGGCTGCTCGGGAAAGACATATGAAGCCCTCGTTATGACACCAAGAGCTTCGCGGACCTTCGAAAGCCCGCACAGATATTCACATCTTTTGACATAAGGCAGCAGGAACTCGGGATCGTATGCCTGCGCCCTTTCTAGAGCTGAAAGGGCATCGTCCCTCCTTCCGTCCATCCAGTATATCTGCGACAGTACATAGAGAAGAAGGCTGTTCTCGCCGCTCTTCTTCTGCAGATCGTCGATAAGGGAGACTGCCTTCTTCCGCTCATCGCCGCTCATCGGGAATACATCGCCGTTTACCCAGCTCACCTTCAGCTCTCTCAGATCGGCAAGACCCGGCTCGTTCCTGATGAACAGCCCGCATACGCGCTCCGCATAGACGAGCCTCCACCTGCTGCTCTTCAGCAGCGTCCTGAAGAGCGGCGCATCCCTGTCTATCAGCACCATGTTGAAGCCGTAGCTGTTCTCTATCACATCGAACCTTTCACCTGCCACTCCCAGAGAGTATACAAAGAAAAAGGCGGGGTTGAACAGGATTACAGGGCGGCCGTCTATGAAGATTTTGACCTGAGGATAGAGCTGCTGCGACAGAAAGTACCCCTGATTGTAGTGGTTGAACATGTTTCCTCTGAGGTTTTCAGCCTTTATGAATCTGGCTGTCGCAAAGCAGAAGCGGCCCCTGTTGACTGAAAATCCGTAATCGCCTGAGGCCAACGCCGCTCTGACCCAGAAGAAGGTGAAGAAAAACACGAGCAGGGACAGGGAAAGCGCCAGTAATCTGCCCTTCCAGCGCCCGCTCTGCCTGTAGATGGCGCACCAGTACGCTACAGCGCCCGGCGTGATGAAAAGCCCGAAATCGCCTACAAACCGCGTATGGGACAGGAAGCCTGTGAAGCCTACGATAAACAGCAGAACGTCTGAAACCCTCAACTCCCTGGCCCTGCATGACGCTGCTGTCACGAAGAGAACCATCAGCGCGAGTATCTGGTTGTGCTGCTCGTAAAAGAACGCCCACGACAGGTCTCGGACCGAGAAGGTGAGTGTCGGCGGCGCCCACTCGGCGATGCGCGTCAGCGACAGGTACTCCTCTTCGCGGAATATCCTGATCATTCCATATGTCCAGTTCGAGATCGGAGATATGAAGTTCACGAGCAGCAGAACCACAGTGAGCACCGACATGGTGAAGATCGGCGAAGTGCGCCTCACGGACATTGCAGTCTCCCTGATTGCGCCGAGGACTCCGGCGCCCGATGCCTTCAATGTCTGTGCAACTCTGTTCCAGACCTCCTCGAAGAGGAATATGGCAACCAGCAGAGGGCCGATGACGAATGAGCCGTGCATGTTCACCCACAGTATCTGCAGAAATGGCATTATTCCCATCGAAACGGCCCTGGCCCTGCCTTCCGGAAGGGTCAGGGCGAATAGATAGAACGACACCATAAGCAGTCCGACCATATGAGGGCGCTCCACTATTCTCACCCCTGCGGTGGAAAAGCCGAGCAGCAGGATCGGGATGAAAACAGGCCAGCAGTCCATCTCGCCGCCGGCTGCCCTGTTCCTGGCCGCGAGATAGAGGAAGAGCATTATGAGCATCGTGCACAGCGCCTTGACGGCTATTATCCCTGGGAATCCGAAGTGGCTGTATGTGAAGAACGCCAGCAACTGGAACAGCCAGTATATGTTTGCCCAGGGCTTTCCCTGGAAGGTGAAGGTGAATATGTCGTAATCGAGAAAGCCGAAGTCGATGATGGACTTTCCCTCTACGATATGGCCGAAGATATCATAGTCGCATACCTGCCTGAGCCCGAAGAGGAGGGCTACTGCCAGAAGCGGCAGGAAAAAGAGGGCTCTGCCGGCCGCGGACCTGAGCCTGTCAGCCATTACTGAATATCTTCCACTATAAGGATTTTGACCGGTTCCAGAGAGAGGCGCTCCACCACGAGCCCATTGAACAGCTCTATCTCGGCGTCAGGCGAGACTGCCTTCTCTCCGTTTATCTTTATATAGCCGCGCGATATCATCTGCCTGGCCTCTCTCTTCCCTTCCACCAGCCCGGCCTGCACCAGGAGCCTTACGACCCACATGGTCTGATCCAGAAGCTCGCTGCGGAGTATTGACATCTCTCTCATAAAAAAAGTCTTCCCTGATATGGCGAAAACTCCTTCCATGTGCTCTCATGCAGGCTTCGGATCCCATATTTCCAGGTAGTTCTATAGTGATCAAGTGGTCAAGTGGCCGAGGGATCCAGGGAAGGAAAAAATCTTCTGATCTCTGACTATCAATACCGAGTGGTCAATGGAAGAAATTCTCTTTCAATCCCTCGATCCATTGATCCCTGGATCTCTCAATCCATGAAATACATGGAAAAACTCGATCCGTACTCATGCAGATGATGATTTGACGGGCAGCCTCAGTCGTTGTATAGTTGGAGAAAATGACTTTGTTGTGGCCGGAATGAAAAGAAAACACCTGCTCATGCTCGCGCTGCTGTGCTTTTTCGTGTCGGGAGCGCTGGGAGTCGCATATGAGGTAATCTGGACGAGGCTCCTGCGCCTGGTCTTCGGAAGCACAGTGCAGGCCACGAGCGCCGTGCTGACCCTGTTCATGGCAGGCATGGCAGTCGGGAGCTTCCTGATAGGAAGGCTGGCCGATTTCAGGAAAGACCCTCTCAGGATCTATGCGATGCTCGAACTGCTCACAGGGCTGTATGCCTTCCTTCTCCCCGGCCTTCTCTCGCTCTCTGCTTCTCTTAATACGGCAATAACAGTCAGCGCCTCCCTCCAGTGGAGCGGGGTCATGAGACTGCTGCTCTGCGGTGCGGTTCTGATGGTGCCGTGCTCGCTGATGGGCGCCACCCTTCCGGTGATGGCCAGGCTCTGCACGACGGAGAAGGACGCGATCGGAAGGACGAGCGGCGCGCTGTATGCCATCAATACATTCGGCGCAGTATGCGGCGCCTTCCTGACAGGGTTCGTGCTGATCCCCTCGCTCGGGATCAGCCAGACGCTGTTCATATGCGCAGGCGCGGGCTGTCTCATCGGAGCCGTTCTGCTGCTGCTGCCCGGGACGGATATCAAAAGCCCCGGTGCCTTAAGAGATCCGGCGCCTGAGCCTCCATCCGGACTTGTACCTGAGTCAGAAGAAGGGCCTGGGCCTGCTGCAGGCTCACCGTCTGCCAGCCGGCTGACATTCGGCGTTTTTCTCGCGGCCTTCGCCTTATCTGGATGCACGTCCATGATCTATGAGAACATCTGGACAAGGCTGCTCGGCATGATATACGGGAACACGACATACGCCTTCAGCAGCATGCTCACGGTGTTCCTCTTCGGCCTGGCCCTGGGCAGCGCAATCGCTTCGAGACTGACAGCGAGGATCAGAAACAGCTTCCTTGCATTTGCAGTGGTTCAATGCCTCATCGGCCCGTCCGTTCTGCTCACGTTCCCTCTTCTGAAGGCATTCCCGCAGGCGTTTCTGAATATATTCTTCAATTACGGCCAGAACTGGACAGTCATCTCGATCTCCAGATTCATCGCGTCACTTCTCGTGATGGGCCTTCCAACGCTGCTGTTCGGGGCAGGCTTCACCTTTCTGGCGTCGCTCTATATAAAGGAGCCCGGGGAGATCGGGAGATCTCTCGGAGCCGCCTATGCGGTCAACACTCTGGGGTGCATATGCGGGGCGTTCGCTGGAGGCTTCGTGCTGATGCCCCTTCTGGGCTGCCAGAACGCCCTGGTCGTGACAATCTTCATCAACGTCTTCACAGGCGTGCTCCTCATCGCCATGACGCCCGGCCTCCATGAGAGGCCGAAAGCGCTGGCCATCTGCCTCTTTACAGTCATCACATCGCTCGGGGCGTTCCTGTTCGCCGGAATCGACAGAGCCACGCTGACCTCAGGCGTCTACTACTCGGCAGACAGGATCGCGAGGGAGCTGTCGCAGAGAAAGATGTCCCTCGACGATTTTTCTACCTTCGAGCGCTTCCTATATTACAGGGACGGAGCAGACGCTACGGTATCTGTGATAAAATACAGGACTCAGCTCGCGCTTAAGATAAACGGGAAAACCGACGCATCTACAGGAGCGCCTGACATGATAACGCAGACCCTCGTCGGGCAGATCCCGCTCCTTCTCTCAGGAAGCAGCGGCGATATGCTTGTAATAGGGCTTGGAAGCGGCATCACTCTTGGCTCAGTCCTCACACATCCTGTCAGCAGGGTGACATGCGTTGAGATCTCGCCTGAGGTTGTGGAAGCCGCCGCATTCTTCAGTGAATATAACAGGAATGCCCTGCAGGACAGGAGAGTCAGCCTGCTCGTCAGGGACGCCAGAAACCATCTGCAGTCGACATCGGAGAGATACGACGTGATAATCTCGGAGCCTTCCAACCCGTGGCTTCCAGGCGCCGCAGGGCTCTTCACCGTAGAGAGCTACAGGCAGATGAGAAGGTGCCTGAAACCAGGCGGGATAGTCTGCCAGTGGATGCAGAACTACAATCTCGATGTCCCGCTTTACAGGTGCGCCGTTGCCACGTTTCATTCGGTCTTCCCGCACTCGATGCTGTGGAAGCGCGGCGGCGACACGATCCTGATCGGCTCAGCCGACCCTCTCACCGCTGACAGTCCCAAAATTGAGGCAGGCATTGCAAGAAAGGAAGTCAAGAGCGATCTTTCCAGAATAGGCATACACGACCGGAAGTCTCTCTATTCATATTTCATGCTCGACGAGGAAGAAGTCAGCGCTTTATCACAGGGAGCCGCTCTGAACACAGACGACAGGCCCGTGCTTGAGTTTCAATCGTCCAGAATGCTCTCCCGGTATTACAGAGGCGAGATAGAGGAAGCTCTCCAGAATGTCCGCAGAGAAAAACACGGAAATTGACTGCAGACACTCCTGCTCTCTGAACCCAATGCCCATGAATTAATATAGAATTTTTTCAAGAAATACGAGACTCAGAGTGTAAAATGGGGGAGATGAAGAGGGATTAAGAGTATTCCTCTATCCTGCTTTGCTCTCCCTCTCTCCCCCATACCCACCTCTCATTACTTACACCAGAATTCTTTATATTAACGCTCAAAATTTCCGTATCTCTGCAAGAGTGCCGTACGCAGAAAGAGGAGCCTTCGCTCCTCCTGAAGATTTCACGCATATCAGGGACTAGGGCGACCAGCTCGACCAGAACACTCTCGTAGTCGCTATGCCGCCTGTACCTCCGCCAATCAGGTTGTCGAGGAAGTCAGGGTCATAGCATACAGTGACGTATTTGCCGTCCTTGATCGTTATGTTTCCGCCGTCAGAGCCAGGAAGATCGCTCGATGAGGGGTCTGCACCATAGGCGATGAGCGTGCCTGTAATGGACAGGGATCCTCCCTGCAGCGCGGCGTTGAAGTTCTTCTCCGAAAAGACGAGTCCCTTGACCATCGAATCAGAGAAAGAAAGCTCGCTTGTATTGGCCGGATTGGTGAGTCTGTAACCTTTCAGAACGCCGTCATCCTTTATCTCGTTAAAGTTTCTCGCCAGGTATGAGTACACGAGCGCCGCCTGGTCTTTGCCCTTGACTCCAAAGGACTGCTCAAGAGCCTTGGCAAGCGTGATATTCTGGCAGGTAACGCTTGACGTGCCGTTATACCACTGATATTCGCCTGTACAGGTGTTTGAAACCGAATGATGAAGGCTCCAGCCGCTCGTGCCGTTCCCGAGCGAGATGCCCAGGATCGACGTGGTGATATCGCTCAGCTTTGTCTCTGACGTGTTGCCGTTGCACTTCTTCCAGTACCCGTAATAGGCGCATTTTATTATATTGTTGAGATCCGTCGATTCCTCGCCGCCGCTTATCTCCTTGAGATCGATGTTGCCCTTGCTGTATATGGACAAACCCTCTGTGCTTCTCGGGGAAAGCTGGCTCTCGCCCTGGAACACTATGTTTCCTGACGACAGGATGTCGCCGGAGCCGGACAACTCTCCCTCTATGGAGATATCACCGCCGTTTGTCGTTACAATCGCAGCGTGGTTGCTTTCATCTCCGGAATAGAGGCCGACCTTCGAGCGGGCCGACGACGAGAGCTGGTAACCTCCGTTCGTGAAGTCAGCCACGAGAGTATGAAATCCGTAGCCCGTCTCCATTCCGTTTCCGCCATCCTTCGTGTAGAGGTTTGCAGGCTCTATGCCGACGGCGCTGTTCGTGACAGACATCAGATACTTATCCTTCACATCGCTCCATGTGACTGTATGATCCTGCGTCTTCGTGAAGTAGAAGCTCATGTTGTTTCCCGAATAGATCGAACTGCCGCCGGATTTCCAGTCTGTATCGTTGTAATAGACGATGTTGCCGGCAAAGTATCCGTTGCTCAGCTTGGACATCAGATCGCTGTAATTCGCATCAGCCGCATCTGGCTTGTAGGGAACGTAGGCGAGCTTGTATTTCCCATTCGTCGAGTTGTCTTCCATATAGATATATGTGCCTGCCAGAAGCTTGTCGCTCACAGTGTTCCTGTATGTGTTCCCCGATTCCAGGTAGTTGTTCGTGACGCTCTGCCAGTTGATATACTGGTCAATGGAGTTGAGCATGTTCTGCTGATCGCTCGTGGATATCCTGTCGGCTTTGCAGCCGTAAGTCCAGTAGCTGTCGATGGTGTTCGAGACATTCTGGCCGTTAACCCTCGTCCAGGCGCTTGCGCTGTTTCCTGTTACAGCGCGCCCTCTGTCGATGGTCATTATATAGTTGGCATCGGCGACAGGAACCGTCGAGTTGGCGACATGCACGTTGATCCCTTCCACAGCCCTCAGGTTCGTGCCTGACCTGTACTTGTCAGTCACAAGGAACTTGTACTGAGGGCCGGTTACCGAGACATCTATTCCCTTCCCGGCAACGATAGGCGCGTTGACGCCTGACGATGTTCCCTGGCACAGGTAGGACTCGACATACCGCACGACCTGCCCGCACCGGCCCTCAACGATTATGTGGATCAGCCCGTCCTCGACATCCCTGAAGGTCTTGTAATGGCTTGTATTCTCATCCCACTCATAGGAATGGAAGGTGAAGCCCTTCGATGTCCTTCCGTTCGCATTCATCGAGTAGTACCGCAGCGGCTTTCCCTTGTAATAGAGTGGAGTTGCCGGCGTCACCGTCCCGTGCTTGTCGCCTCCGTCGCAGAAGACTATGAAAAACTCTCCGCCTGTGTCCGGGATGACTCCGCGCACGCCGTTGTAAGTGCCGTTGCCTGTTATCTTCGTAACCGTCAGCCCGGCTCCGCCTGACAGGAACGACAGCCCGCTCGAGCCTCCGGGCGAATAGGCGTCCTGGGCGCTCCAGTCCGCCTTGGCGTTTATCATCCTCTGGGCGTAGGCCAGGCCGCTCTCAGCGGCGAAGAAGGCGTTCTCCCTCTCGCGATAGCTGGAGCCGAGCTTCATCGAGTTTCTTCCTGTCACCACGAGCAGCGTGGCGATCATGATTATGAAGGAGAGGAGCAGCATCGTAGTGATGAGGACAATACCCTGTGAGCCTTTTTTCATATATACCACCCCGTTCTTCTGGATAGAGCGCCCGTTCCCAGAGCTCATTCAAACTCAGAGCTGTTCTGAGTGCCCATTTCGTTGTACATCGGAATGACCTTCGAGTCAATCTGCACTGACATGGAAGGAGTAGTGCCGTATAGATCGTTGCTGAGCCCAACCCTGCTCTTGTACTCGAAAATCTTGAAGCACCTGAGCGTATACTGGATCTCAGGCGCGGTTATGGAAATGTCTCCCCGTGAAGGCGGATCGCCGAAATTCGTCGTAAAAACCAGCACATTCCTCGCCAGCACGCGGGCAGACTGTACATAATCCGAATTCGCCAGGGTTTCGTCGTTCTTGCTTTCTACTGCTGTGAGATACTTCTCCACAGTGGTGGAAGACAGCGTCTCCCCTGAATCAGCGGAGAGGCAGGATCTGCCGTCGTACGGATGTCCGTCAAAATAGCTGTACAGCTCTTTCTTGATCAGCAGTTTGTGGGGGCAGTAAAACTTGCCGTTGGCCGGATCATCGGTGTCGCACGTCCCGTAACGAGAATCGTGATTGGCCGGCCTCATGGCGTAATAGAGAACCCAGCGTTTATAAATATAAGCTCCGCTTGTCGTATCGTAATCGCAGACACCGTCCATCTGCTGTGACGGAGAAGCGAAGACGGCCCAGTAGACAGGCTGTGTCGAAATCGTTGAACGCTTCGTGTTGACGGTCTTTATGTCAGTGTTTCTCATCTCCTTGTTCATGTCGAAGACAGCCCGGCGCACATCGGTCTCGACCGTATACCGGGCCTCCACATTTCTCCAGCTCTGCGTGCCGAAGTTGATGATGCTGAGAAGGAGCATCGTCAGAAAGCCGAAGACAAAAGTGGCTATCATCAACTCCACAAGAGTGGTGCCGCGGCCGCCTGTTTCGCCGGCACAGCCCTTCTGCAATAAACGGACGTTCCGGTCCATCGAGATTCTCCCTGTCAGATGTCAACTCCAGAATATTCTGCGCTGTGCGCTATTGTTTATATACATATCTTATTATATCAGCGCTGTAATTGCCATAGCCCTGGGCATAGTAATCCTGAGCGCCTGAGGCGCTCCGCGAGCCCTTCTCCCACCAGTAAATCTTGCAGTCTATACGGAACAGCTTGTCCGCCATCCCTGTCCCTTCGACGCTCGAGACATATATCGAATAGTTGTAAGGCACATTGTTTACAGTGACGATACCGCCCGTGTTATTTCCGGCCGCAAGTGAGGAATAGTTTTCGAAAAGCCACTTGCTCATCACCATCTCTCCGATGGACACGCCGGCCGTAACGTCGATCCCCTTCTGCACGGAATTGAATATGACGACAAATATCCCTATGACCAGCAGGAGACTGGTGGACAGAATAAATACGGCAACCATTAGCTCAACAAGGCTGAAGGCTTTTCTCTTCCGTAGATTCATTGCTGTTCCCCTTTTTCTATTATATTGAAAAACCCCCCTGTTTTCAAGGAGAAAATACAGCAGATTCAGGAACATGGCGCACCTGTGGTACGGACTGGAATACCGGAATTGTGGAATGATGGGTTTAAACAGGATGAAGGCATTGGATTTTTTCTCTCCCTTCTTCTGTCTTCTCTTCAGCCCAATCTTCCATTATTCCAACATTCCATCCTTCCCCCCCTGGCGGGGACTGGCAAACTCCACCGTTATGGCGAAATTGTAGAAGTTCCGAGCCAGAAGAGCTTCTCAGCTCACAGTATCCAGAATCAGCGGCGGAATCTCCACGCGCCCTTCTGTGACAGAGAAGCACTTCGCCACCCTGGGCTTGAACTCCGCCATATCGGTTTTTCGGGAGGCGTGTATGGTGGCAAGGCTTTCACCCTTCTCAACCCTGTCACCTACGCGCTTGTGCAGAACCAGACCGACAGCAGGGTCTATCGAATCCTCCTTGCGAACCCGGCCTGCACCGAGATCCCTCGCGAGGATCCCTATTCCCATGACATCTATGTGCGAGACATTGCCTGACTGCTCTGCTACTGCGTCTTCAATGACCTCCGCCTTTGCCAGAAGCCCGGGGTTCTCCACGACTTCCGGATTGCCGCCCTGGGCTGCGATGAAATGCTTCATCTTCTGAAGTGCCTGCCCTCCAAGCAGCAGCTCTTCGGCGCGCTTCCTGGCCTCGCCGATATCGCTGTACAGGCCTGCCATCTCGAGCAGATGGGCGCAGAGCTCGAGCGTGACCTCCCTGAGAGGCGAGCTCTTTCCGGGCTCGCGAAGGATGTCGAAGACCTCCTTCACTTCCAGTGCATTGCCTATATGCGAGGCAAGCGGCTGATCCATATCGGTTATGACCGCCCTTGTGGCCTTCCCGGCAAGCTTTCCTATATTCACGAGCGTCTCCGCAAGCCTGCGGGCTTCTTCACAGGTCTGCATGAACGCGCCTCTGCCGCATTTGACATCGAGAAGTATGGCGTCCGTACCGGCCGACAGCTTCTTGCTCATGATGCTTCCGGCGATTAGAGGGATGCTGTCCACAGTGGCCGTCACATCGCGAAGGGCATACATCTTCTTGTCTGCAGGGGCCAGATCCCCTGTGGGGCTTATCAGCGAGATGCCGATCCGCTTCACCTGCTCTACGAAATCCTTCTCAGGAAGATATACGTTGAATCCGGGAATCGACTCGAGCTTGTCGAGGGTCCCGCCTGTATGCGCGAGGCCCCGGCCGGACATCTTCGCGAAGGGGACTCCTGCCGCCGCAATTATGGGGCCTATCAGAAGCGACGTGGTGTCCCCCACGCCTCCTGTGCTGTGCTTGTCCACCTTGATCCCGGGAATCGACGACAGATCGACCTTGTCGCCTGATTCTATCATCACCATCGTAAGGTCTTTCGTCTCCTCGTCGTCCATCCCCTTGAAATAGACCGCCATCAGCCAGGCGCTCATCTGATAGTCAGGTATCTCACCGCGCGTAAAGCCCAGCACGAAATACTCTATCTCTTCCCTCGTAAGACGGAATCCATCGCGCTTCTTCTTTATTATGTCATAGGGTGTCATGATTTTCTCACTTTCATTGCGGAATAGTCAGCTCTTTGAGTATCGCTCTGAAAAGATTCTTGAACTTGGGCTTGACCATCTCGGCCGCCTCGAGCACCTCTTCGTGGTTGGCAGCCTTGCCGGGGATGAATATGTTGGTGATGCAGGAGATGCCCAGCACTTTGAGGGACATGTGATTTGCCACGATCACCTCAGGCACCGTCGACATTCCTATCGCATCACCGCCAATCAGGCGCATGAACCTGAGCTCGGCAGGCGTCTCATAGCTGGGCCCGTGAAGGCCGACAAACACTCCCTCCTTCAGCGGATGGCCTGTCGCCTCGCCCATCCTCTTCGCCAATGCGCCGAGCTCCTTGTTGTAAGCCTGCGACATATCGGGGAATCTGGGCCCCAGCTCCGTATCGTTCGGCCCTATGAGCGGGTTGCTCCCTGTCAGGTTGATATGATCGGTGATCACCATAAGATCGCCGGGAACGAAATCAGGGTTGATCCCTCCGGCGGCATTGGTGACCATGAAAATCCTTATGCCGAGAGCCTTCATGAGCCTCGTCGGGAAGGTGATGTGCTCCATCGTGTAGCCTTCATAGTAGTGGGATCTCCCTTTCATAACCACTACCTTCTTCCCTTCGAGCATGCCGAGGATCATCACGCCTTCGTGGCCCGGTACAGTCGATACTGGGAAATTGGGGATTTCTTTATAAGGTATCGAAGCGACTGCCTCCACCTCATGGGCCAGCTCGCCAAGGCCTGAGCCCAGGATCATGCCGACATCCGGCGTGAAATCGGTCCTGGTTCTTACATAGGCGAGGGCTTCCTGAATCCTTTCCCTTAATGTCTTCATTTCTCTGCCCCTTTCATATGGTTGTGCATCTTTGCAAATCTGGTTCGTCGTCAGTTAAGAGCACAGCGGGCATCTGTCCGGAGCCCTGGAACGCCGCTCCTGTCAAAGCCCGCCACAGTGCCGGCTCATGCGAGCTGTGAGGCGAAGCTCTCGCCTGCAAGCTCTGATTTCAGCCCGAAAAGCTCCACGAGGGTCGCGCATATGTCGGCGAACGACGACCGCTCGCCGAGATCTCTCCCCTCGTTGAACTGTTTCGAATACACGATGAGAGGCACCTTTTCCCTCGTATGATCACTGCCCTTCCATGTCGGATCACATCCGTGATCTGCCGTGATGATCATCAGATCATCATCGTCCATCGCTGACATAATCTTCGGCAGATAATCGTCAAACTCTTTGAGGGACCCTGCATATCCCTCGACGTTTCTCCTGTGTCCGAAGAGCATGTCGAAGTCCACGAGGTTCGCGAATATGATCCCCTTCCGGCCCCTTTTGGAGTCGAGCTGGCGCAGAATGCACTCAAGACCCTTTTTGTTGTTTCCTGTGTGATCCGACTCTGTGAGGCCGCGGTGCACGAATATGTCCTCTATCTTGCCTATTCCCATCACGAACAGGCCGGCTTCTTTTGCCAGATCCAGCAGGGTCGGATAGGGGGGAACGAGGGAAAAATCCCTCCTGTTCTCAGTTCGCTTGAAAGAGCCCGGCGAGCCCAGAAACGGGCGCGCGATGACGCGGCTCACGGCGTGCTCACCTGTCAGGAGCCCTCTGGCGATCTCGCAGATCCTGTAGAGCTCCGGAACGGGGATGATCTCTTCATGACAGGCCACCTGGAAAACGCTGTCAGCAGATGTGTAGACAATGGGTTTCCCTGTCTTCATGTGCTCTTCGCCGAGCTGATCTATTATCTCAGTACCTGAAGCGGGATAGTTCCCCAGAGTGCCCCTGCCGATTGCCTTTTCATAATCGTCCATCAGCGATTTTGGAAAGCCGTTCGGATATGTCGGGAAAGCCTTCCTCGTGATGATTCCGCAGATCTCCCAGTGCCCCGTCGTAGTGTCCTTCCCCTCTGAAAGCTCCCGCATCTTCGCGTAAAACGCCTGTGGATGCGGCACTTCCTTGACGCCTTCCATCTTATGGAGATTTCCCAGCCCCATGCGCTCCAAGTTGGGAAGACTGATGCCTCCCACCGCGCGTGAGATGTTCCCGAGCGTATCGGCTCCGGCATCGCCGTACTGCTCCGAATCCGGCATCACTCCCGCCCCCACGCTGTCTGCCACTATGAGTATCGCCCTGCCTGTCTTCACGATACCCTCCTTTTCATTAATTTATATTTTCAGAACCTCTATAATTTCGCTTTAACGACGCAGCTGGAAGGATGGATTGTTGGAATAATGGAAGATTGAGTTGAAGATAAGAAAAAAGAAAGGGGAGATAAAAATCTAATGCTTTCTTCCTAATTGAACCCATTATTCCATCCTTCCAGTATTCCATTATTCCAATTGCGAGCAGAGCGAACTAAGTTTTGTCCAGTGCTAAAACTGGAGAGACAACTCAAGCTGCTCAACTTTCTTCTCAACACCTTCTACCCTGCCGTGCCTTCCTCCTCCACCAGGGGAAAGAATAAGCTTCCCCTCCCTCGCGAGAGCTATATTGGAAGCGAGGCTCCACCCGACTGTCTCGTGGAGCTCTCTTGTCGTGGCGGTATGAAGAATCGCCATTTCACTGCCGAACCTGTCGAGAAGGCGCTCCATCATAACGGGCGAGAGCCCCGGCACGAACTCGAGGGGAATCTGGTACTGGTAGGGAGGACGGTGAGAGGGGTGGCGCGGCTCGCGCCAGTCGGCTATATCAGCCGCCCTGTCGAGGACTCCGACTGCGAAAGAGCCTGAATCTTTCCCGCAGATGCCGCACTTCAGCACAGGAGGCTCCTCGACGGCGACTCTATTGCAGCTCTGGCAGAAGCTCCTGTGATAGCGGCCCAGTCTCGGGTCGAGGCCGAAGTTGGCCGTCACTCTTCTTCCCGAGACGCGCCTGAGAGCCAGCACGATCTCCTGGAACGTGGCCTCTTCCATCTCAAGGATGTTGTATTCCCGGCCGATCTTGGCGCCTGAGTGAGCGTCCGAGTTGGATAGAAAGGTTATGCTGTCCAGCTCGCCTATCGTGTCTGCTATGTCCGTATCGGCGCTGAGGCCCAGCTCGAGCGCCCATATGTCGGCGCACAGCCTGTCGGAGAAAAGCTCGGTGAGCCGCCTCGCAACTCTGCCGTATACGCTTTTGTGCGGTGTGAACGCGTGTGCCGGCACGTATATGCCGCCTATCGCCTTAATAAGCTCCATGAGCTCTGAGGCAGGCACTCCGCAGCTCTGTGACGAGAGCTCTATGTTCTTTATATACTGCCTCATTATCTGGCTGAATTCACGAAGAGGCCTGAGGTGGGGGAAATAGCCGATGTGATGGGATACGCCGCCCTGCTCCTCGACGCACTCGACTTCCGCTCCCGCAATTACAACGACGCGGTCCCTGTGCATGAATCCGCCCTGCGGCATCTCCATCAGCTCGCCGGAATCGAGCATGCGCTCGATGTCCCGGATGACTCCGGGAGCCGCGCAGTCCACTATCCCCACGATATCGATGCCCTTCCTGCGGGAGCACTCTTCTATGACGGCGGAAAAGGTAAGCTTTCGAGATGCCGTTATCTTAACCGCTTTTCCTTCAGTGGTCTTTCCGATATGCACGTGAAAATCTGCGAAAAAATGTTTCATTGGTGCATAAGTGTGCGGTGTTAACCTTTGATCTCCGCCCTTTCGACCTCCTCTTCTTCTGCAGGTCCATCAATAGGCTTCTTATCTGTCAATCCTTCCAGTATGCGCTGAAAGCCGCGGATATCCTCGAATTCCTTATAAACCGACGCAAACCTCACATATGCCACGTGATCGAGCTCGCGCAGGAAGCCCATCACCATCGTCCCGACGGCCATCGATGAGATCTCGCGCTCCTGGTTGTTCTTGACAAACCTTTCGACCTTCGACACGATATCATCAATGGCCTCGGAGCTGACAGGCCTCTTCTCGCAGGCCTTCCGTATTCCCCTTATGACCTTGTCCCTGTCAAAGCGCTCCCTGCGCTCGTCTTTCTTGATCACAAGAAGCGTGGGGTCCTCCACCCTCTCATAGGTGGTGAAGCGGGAGCTGCAGGACATGCACTTTCTTCTTCTCCTGATCGTGGTCCCGTCTTCTGTCATGCGGGAATCGAGCACTTTGCTCTCCAGATGCTCACAATTGGGGCACTTCACGCCAATTCCTCCCTTGACGCTCTGTTGTGAAGGGGCCGGCATCTCCGGGGCGCCGGCCTGCTGCAGAGACCGGAGCATTTCGGAAGACACGCCGGCCTGAGTCTCCGGCCTCTTACTTCTTCCTCCTCAGAATTGCAGGGATCTCCAGCTCGTCGCTGCTGATCTGGGGCTTGAACTCCTGCTTCTCAGGGCGCATCCCTGCAACGGCCTCGGCGTGTCTTTCATCAGTGCCCATGCCGAAACCGGTCGCCAGGACTGTGATCTTGATATCGTCCTGGAGCCTCTCATCGATCACCGCGCCAAAGATTATGCGCGCTTCCGGATCGACTGCGTTGGCGATTATCTCAGCCGCTTCGTTGACCTCGAGAAGAGACAGGTTGGTGCCTCCGGTTATATTGAAGAGGACGCCCTTCGCGCCGTCGATGGTCGTCTCCAGCAGAGGACTCGATATGGCTGACTTGGCAGCCTCGGTCGCGCGGTGGTCGCCTGAGCCGAGACCTATGCCCATAAGGGCTGAGCCGGAGTTTATCATTATTGACTGGATATCTGCGAAATCGACATTGATCAATCCTGGTATCGTTATGATGTCTGAGATCCCCTGCACGCCGTGCCTGAGCACGTCGTCTGCCACCCTGAAGGCCTCCACGAGCGATGTCTTCTTGTCCACGACGTGAAGGAGCCTGTCGTTGGGGATCGTGATAAGCGTATCCACTTTTTCCGTGAGATCCTGGATCCCGCGCTCTGCGGTGATCTGCCTGGCCCGGCCTTCAAATGTGAAAGGCTTTGTCACAACGGCGACTGAAAGAGCTCCGACCTCTCTGGCCAGTTCTGCCACCACCGGCGCGGCGCCTGTGCCTGTTCCTCCGCCCATTCCCGTTGTCACGAAGACCATATCGGCGCCTTCCAGCGCTGCGAGAACCTCAGAGCGGTTTTCCTCGATGGCTTTTTTACCGATCTCAGGGTTCGCGCCTGCGCCAAGACCCTTGGTCACATTTCCGCCTATATGAATTCTCTGATCGGCCTCGCACAGGAAGAGGGCCTGAGCATCAGTATTAATCGCAATGAACTCGACTCCCTTGAGTCCAACCTGTATCATTCGGCTTACGGCGTTGCAGCCGGCGCCTCCGACGCCTACCACCTTAATTCCCGCGAACTGCTCGAGTCCGGACTTCTTTTCAGCCGCAGGCTTTGACTGTGTTGTCTGTGTCCTGCCCAGAGTCTGAGCCAGACGATCCATTCCCATGGATCCAACATTTTTTCCATTCATGTTCTTTCCGTCTATCAAGGCTGAGCCTCCCCTCGTAAATTTTCACTTTTTACTAAAATCTCTCACATGAGCACTATAACAGCGCAGACTTCATCTGTAGCATGATTTTTGACCGCTCCGGAAAAGTGCCTGGCTCGCAGTCGGGCTGTTAGAATACCTCGTGGAGCCACTGCAGCACCTTTTGAAATACATCTCCCACCCGCGAGCTCGACACTCTCTCCAGGGTTCTGCTCCTCTTCTTGGAGCCGTAGAGCACAAGACCCAGCGCCATGGAGTATGACGAGTCCTTGAAATTTTCCGGCAGTCCGGGCAGAATGACGGGCTTTCCTATTCTAACCGGCAGTTGAAGAACTTCCTGGGCTTTCACCGCTATCCCCTCTATATTCGAGCATCCGCCCGTAAAGGTCACTCCGGCCAGATGAATCCCTGAGGAAGTCACCTTGCGGATCTCCTTCTTGAGCCACTCGAACACATCGAGAAGGCGGCCCTCGACAACCTCGGCCAGCTCTTTCCTGGATACGCTCGGCGGATCGACTGACGACAGCGAGACCACCTGGATCTGCTCATCCTCCTTGACGAGATCCACTCCTGCGCACCCTTTTTCTATCTTGATCCGCTCCGCTTCCGCGTGGGGGATCCTCAGGACGATTACGGCGTCATACGTTATATTGCTTCCACCGATTGGCAGTATGGCAGTGTTTACGAGGCTGTTGTTCTTGAATATGGCCACGTCGGTAGTGCCACCGCCTATATCCACCAGCACTATGCCCAGCTCCTTCTCCTCTTCAGAGAGCACCGAAAGACTGGTGGGAATGGAGCCGAGAACGATGCCGTTTTCCTCTATCTCTAGCCCTGCCCTCTGGACGCTCTTGTTTATGTTCTGAAGAAATGTCACCATCCCGACGACAATATGGGCATCCACCTCAAGCCTCATACCGGACATACCTATCGGGTTCTTGACGCCGTCAGTTCCATCTATCATGAAGTTTTTCGGAATGACGTGTATGATCTCCCTGTCGTTGGGGACGCCAACGAGGCGCGCAGCCTCTATGACGCGCCGGACATCGCTCTCGCTGATCTCCTTGTCTGTATTACCTACAGTCACGACTCCGTGACTGCTCATCGACGAGATATACTCTCCTGTGACGCCGACATAGACGCAGTTGACGTTGAAGCCGGCCATCTTCTCCGCTTCGCCGACTGCAGTCTCGATTGATTTCGCAGCTTCATCAATATCTACCACGGCGCCCTTTTTCAGGCCCTTGGAAGGCGCAATGCCGCGGCCCAGGATCTCGACGCTTCCTTCGGGAGACACCTCGCCAATAGCGCAGCAGACCCTGCTCGTGCCAATATCGAGGCCGACTACGATGTCATGTTTGGTCACAGAACTTTCCTCCAGAACTAAACTTCTATGTCAAAAAGGCAATCTCCTGTCGCGGCGGACCATAATGAGGCCTGTTTACGATTTGTCTGCAGCACTTTCCTGGCTCCCGTTTCTTCCTTCCATTATGTCCCTTCTTATGTATGCCAGGTTGTCGAAGACTCTCACTCCGAAAGTTACTACAGCCGCCAGATACAGATCGACTCCCAGCTTGTCGCCGATCCACGTCAGCAATGCCGCCAGAAGCGCGTTCGAGAAGAATCCGGAGACGAATATGTTGACCTTGAACTTCCCTTCCATCCCCGCCCTCACGGCACCCAGCACAGAATCTATGCCGGCCAGGAAGGATATCGATATGTACTTCGAATAGACAGTCGGGGGGTACAGGTCTGAAGGCAGTATCAGGCCGATGAAGACGCCCACGCAAAGTCCAATCACTATCCACATGATGTTATTCCTTCTTAATCGGTTTCGCGTATCGGAATATGAGACTTCCCTTGTACTCAGGAACCTCTATCTCTTCATACTGGTTTATCCTTACAGTGACCCCGTGCTGCACGGCGGGAGCCATATAGTCCATGAAGCCGCCAGGCGTCCTGATGCCTCCCTCCATATCCTTCTTCGGCCCGATGGCCTTTATCTTGTATGGCGAAGCCAGCCGGACCGCATTGATGAGGATGGTGGGCCCTACGCATCTGATTGATGTGCTTGTCACTATGCGCTGATCGTTGATCGAGATCGCCTCGGCTCCGGCGGCCCAGAGCTCGTTGACGAGCGTATCGAGATCGACATCGTGCACTATGAAATAGTATGTGTCGTCGCTCGGAGAGGGGCTCTTCGGCGAGTCGGCCATCTCGACGATAATCCCCGGCCCTTTTACAGGGAGGACGCCTGCCTCCATCCTCGCCAGCTCGACCTGATCCTTCATCGCCTTCACGACATCAGGTCCGTTTGCCGCCGCCTGCTCGAACTCTTCCAGCTTCTTCTTCTTCTCGGCCAGATCGGTCTCCAGCTTGTTTCTCTGCCTTTCGAGCTCATTCACCATCTTGATCAGGTCAGTGCGTTGATTGGAGAAGGGAAATCCTTCTTTCTTCTGAGTTCTGAACTGCACGGTCATCATCACGCCCAGAAGCACGCAGGCAAAGGCTATAGGTATCTCCCAGTTTTCTCGTCTCGCCATCCCGTTTTCCCCTCTCAGGCTGCATGATGTCCGCTGTCATCAGGGGCAGAAATCCTCTTACAGTTCGGGCTCATGCGCCATTCTCCTTCTTTTTTTCCGCATCATCGGGAGTGGCTTCCCTGGGTTGCTTCATCTTGACGACAGGCTCCTTGTACCGCAGATCGATGTATTCCAGCTCTTTCGACTTGCCTTCCATCTGCGTCAGGATCTTCTGGAAGACCTCTATCTTGGTACTGATGTCCTCCAGTTTGCCCATCTTGACCTCTATGACGTGATCCGTCAGGTAGTAATGGAAAGAGATGAGGTAATCGTCTCCTATCATGAAATCGGTTATCTTCCTGTTCATCTCGGGGCTCATCCATGTGTAGAACTTCGTTATGTTATCGACCTTGGAGCGCTCGATTATCACTCCGACCGCGACAGGCTCATCCACAACGAGGTGCGGAAGACCCTTTCCTTCTTCTCTTGCGGCCTCTGAGAGGATCACGCCCTCATCATCCACCGAGAACCATCGGTCAGGCTGCTTCCTGCTGGCCACCTTCACCACAGGAACCCTCTCCTTGACATCTATGCGCACGCCGCCGGGGAACATCTTGCTTAGCTTCACCTGCTTGATCCAGAGCATCTTTCTCACCTTTGTGGCGAAAGCGTCGGTGTCCAGGTACAGTATGTTCGAGCCCCACGGGAGGCCGGCCGCGTCCAGGATCTCCTTGTGGGAGATCTTGTCGATGCCTGTGATCTCAATCGAGCGGAGCTTGAAGAAATCTGAGTTGATAAATATCACCTGCGCTATGACGAAGATCGTCAGCAGAAATATCTGCTTGGCCGCAGGCGTCGCCTGGGCGCGCCTTCCCTTCTGCGCTTTTTCCAGAGGCCTTCTCATGATTGGAAAAACTCTCTCCTTATATTTGCAGGTCTTCAATTACGGTGCCAATGACACTCTCGAGTATAGAATATTCCTCTCGAAATCTGCGGTTCCTGTCACAATTTGATATTTATTGGGAAGGTCAGTAACAGGCTGCGGCAGGGAAATATGATGGCAGCCATTCCGTTTCTGCGTCTTCCGTACATAAAAAACGAGAGCTTCGGCTCCATCCGAAAATATCCGTCGCAAGCCTCTGCGTCTCCGTTGTTTCGCCGCGCCTTCCGGTCAGGCATCCCCTAGCCTGTGGCGACCAGCTCGAGATCTGACTTCTTCATCTGGTAGTGGAGCTTCTCCGCCACTTTGCAGATATCGCCGGCGCCGAGGGTGATGACGAGATCGCCGTCTTCAGATGTCTTGAGAAGATACGGGAGCACATCGTCACAGCGCGGGATGTGCACTACCTTCAGGTGGGGCGTAGCTTTCGCTATCGCGTCGGCGAGTATCTCGCTCCTGATGCCCACCACAGGCGGTTCTCCCGCAGAATAGATATCGGTGATTACAAGCACGTCGGCGTCATTGAAGGCGCCTGTGAACTCGTTGAAGAGGAAGCGCGTCCTGGAATACCTGTGAGGCTGGAAAACAGCGACAACACGCCTTCTGCTCCCGGTTCTGGCCGCGTGGAGGGCTGCCCGTATCTTTGACGGGTTGTGCGCGTAATCGTCTACTACACGCACTCCGTTCACCTCTCCGAGAATCTGGAACCGGCGCTGCACGCCTTCAAAGGACCAGAGGGCGTCGGCGATCCCTTTGAACGAAAGGCCCAGCCTGATCCCTATGGCTATAGCCGCCAGTGCGTTCTGGATGTTGTGGCGCCCTGGAACTCGGAGCTCCAGCCTGCCGAGGACCTCTCCCTGGTATACGACTGTGGAGGTGGAGCAGAACTCGTGCAGAGCCACGTCCTTTACATGTATGTCGCCGCCTTCGAGGCCGTACGTGAGTACGCGGCATTTCACCTCGGGAAGAATCTCCCTTATCCTGTCGTTGTCCGTGCACAGCACGACCATTCCGTTTTCAGGCACTTTCGAGATGAACTTGATGAAGTTATTTGTGATCACCGACATGGTCGAATCGTAATCATAGTTGCATGCCGCGTATGGCATCACGTTCATGTTCACGTCAGAGTCTATGTTGGTTACGACTGCGATCCTGGGGTTCAGGTTCAGGAAGGACGCGTCGCTCTCGTCCGCTTCGGCGATGAGGTAATGATCCTTTCCCAGCTTGGCGTTCGAGCCTATGTCGTTGAGCTCGCCGCCTATCACGACGGTGGGGTCGAGGCCGTTGTGCTCGAGCACCGCCGCGATCATGGAAGTGGTTGTCGTCTTTCCGTGAGTTCCTGCCACGGCTATGCCGTTCTTGTCTCTCATGAGAACTCCGAGCATCTCGGCTCTCTGGATCACAGGTATGTCTCTTCTCCTGGCCTCCACTATCTCCGGATTCTTTTCAGGAATTGCAGATGATATCACGACCACATCAGCGTCGCCCACGTTGTCGGCGCTGTGGCCGATGAAGCACCGCGCGCCGAGAAGTTCGAGCTTCTTCAGCATGTGCGACACCTTAAGATCCGACCCTGAAACCGTATAGCCCATTTCAAGAAGAACCTTGGCAATTCCACTCATCCCTATACCGCCCATGCCGATAAAGTGAATATGCCTCATATAACGTCTCCTTTCTATGGACCAGCACAAATAGATATCCGTCAACTATCAATTTTAAGGGAAAAAGGTTACAGGACAGTTACTTTTCCGGTACAATAGAGAAACTATTTCAGAACGAAAAACAGGGACGGCTTACAATTCTTTTCCCGATACCGGCAGGGAAATAGAAGGGGACAGACTGCCTCTCAGGGGACTGACTCTTTTTTCTCCGGAAAAAAGAGTCTGTCCCCGGAACACCTGTCCCCGGAACACCTGTCCCCGGTACATCGACCAGAATCATTCTCCAATTACTTCGAGGATTACATTGACTATTTCATTCAGCGCGTCAGGCCTTCCAAGGGCCCTGCATTTCTCAGCCATCCCCGCGAGCGCGGCTTCGTCGTCGATCAGCTCTGCAATGGTGACGGCAAGCTTCTCATTCACCTCGGAATCGAGAATCATGACACCGGCCCCCTTCTGCTGAAACCATGCGGCGTTCTTCTCCTGATGGCCTTCTGCCGAATAGGGATAAGGGATCAGGATTGAAGGTATCCCTCTGGCCGTGATCTCTGCAAGCGTCGTGGCCCCGGCCCGGCATACCGCCAGGTCACAGGCCGCATAGGCGTCTTCCATGTTTCTGAGAAAGCCCAGGCAGCGGTAGTCCAGTCTGGAGCCTTTCAGCAATACGTCAGCGCTGCTCTTGACCTGTTCGTAGTTCTTTTCTCCAGTCAGGTGGATGACAGTCCAGTCCCTGTCTCTCCATGACTCCAGCGCTCTCACGATACCTTCGTTGATGCTTCGAGCCCCCTGGCTCGCGCCTGTTATCAGGATGCAGCGCCTTTCAGGCGGTATCGAAAGGGCGGCCCTCCCTTCGCTTCGGCTCCTGGTAAGTATTATCTCCCTGACCGGATTTCCTGTGACAACCACCTTTTCCGCAGGGAGATACCTCTCTGTCTCGCTGAAGCTCACGCATACCTTTCGGGCCAGCCGCGAGATAAAGCGCGTCGTCTTGCCCGGGATTATGTTCTGCTCGAAGATTACTACAGGGACGCCACACAGCGAGGCAGCAAGAGCGACCGGGCCGCTCACATATCCTCCCGTCCCGACTACGAGGCTCGGCCTGAAGGTCATCATCACCTTCAGAGACTGCACGAGGCCGAGAGAAACGCTCAAGATGGCGGCAATGGCCTTTAACGGATGGGAGGACAGTCCCCTGGCGCTGATGAACGAGATCTCGAACCCCTCCTGAGGCACCAGCTGCGCCTCCAGTCCTCTCTTCGTGCCCATGAACAGCACGGAGATGTCTTTCACCCTGTCCTTCAAAGCCTTTGCGGTGGCTATGCCGGGATATATGTGGCCGCCTGTTCCGCCGCCTGTAAAGATCACGCGCCTCTCCATCACCGATTCCCTTTCAGCTCAAATAAACCTGAGCCTCTCTACGAGCACGGGAGAGCTTCTCTCTCCTCTTCAGGCTCCGCCGCTGGCGCGCCCTCATCTGCGTCTCCGCATGGCTTCTCTGCAGGCTCCTGCTGTGACGACGGCCGTTCTTCCTCTATCTCAGCCGCCTCTGCAGCGGAATCACCGACAGGAGCCAGAGCGGAGGTCTGTACAGCCGATGCGGCAGTGGCACGCCTCGGACAGTACTGCGATATGTTCACCAGAAGCCCCATGAATATCATGCTCGTCAACAGCGATGAGCCGCCGAAGCTGATGAAGGGAAGGGGGATTCCGGTGCACGGGAGTATGCTAGTTACCACTCCCATGTTCATGAAGGCCTGGAAGGCGATGATGAACGTGCACCCTGCAGCGAGAAGCTTCAGATATGAATGGCTTGCGCCGTATGCAATCTTAAATCCACGGTACAGCAGTATCGCGAAGAGGCCGACCACAGCAACCGTGCCGATCAGGCCCAGTTCCTCTCCGAGTATGGCAAAGACGAAGTCTGTATACTGCTCTGGAAGATAGAAGAACTTCTGCCTGCTCTGCCCCAGGCCGAGGCCGTTAATGCCGCCTGAGCCGAGAGCGATCAGGGACTGGATGACGTGATAGCCTGAGCCCTGCGGATCCTTCCAGGGGTTTATGAAAGACAGAAAGCGCGTTACCCTGTATCCCTCGTCGAGGATCCTGATGGCCACCACCATCACTCCTGAGAAGCCCAGCACCAGGAGATGGCTCACCTTGGCCCCGGCCATGAAGAGCATGCCCATCATGGCGCCTCCAATAACGAGGCTTGTTCCGAGATCCGGCTCTTTTTCAATCAGGAAGATTATGCCGCCTGCCATCAACAGGATTGGAATGAGCCTCTTGAACTCGGAGATCCTGTCTCCCCGCCTGGACAGGTAGTCGGCAAGGTAGATCACGAAAAACAGCTTTGCCATTTCAGCCGGCTGGAACGTCAGGGGACCGAAACCCAGCCATCGCCTGGCTCCCATTGTGGCGTGGCCTATGCCCGGAATCAGCACCAGCACCAGCATTATTATCGTCACGAAGATGCCCAGAAGGCTAAGCCTGCCCATTGCCATCAGATCGATGCGCGTAGCTGCTATGAAGCAGATCGTGCCTATGATGGCCCAGATTATCTGGCGCTTCAGATAGAACGAAGGGTCGTTATTGCACTCCTCGAGCGCTGAACTGGTGACGGAACTGGCGCTGAATACCACGACAATGCCGAGCACCACGAGAACATAAGTCAGGATGACAATGAGCATATCCGGGCTTTTTTTCACCTTGTCAACTCCTCCATTTCCTTCACGATCTGAATGAAGATATCGCCGCGCTCCTCTGCCGATCTGAACATATCGAAGCTTGCGCAGGCCGGCGAGAGAAGCACCACATCGCCAGGCCGGGCAGAATCAAAAGCATTGTAAATCGCCTCTTTGAAGGCTGCAGCACCTTCTATATCGTCCACGCCCCTGCTCCGCGCGGCATCGGCGATTTTATCCGCAGTCTCACCTATTACTATAAGCTTCCTGAGCTTTTTCGCCATCACCTCGGCCATCTCGGAAAAATCCATGTCCTTGTCCTTGCCTCCGGCGATCAGCACGATCGGCTCGCTGAAGCTCTCGAGCGCGGCTATAACCGCTCCAGGGTTCGTGCCTTTCGAGTCGTCGTAGAACTTCACACCGTTGATGGTGGCGACGTACTGAATCCTGTGATGGAGGGCCTTGAAATCAGGAAGCGATCGCACGACCTGCTCTCCGCCTATGCCGATGAGCCTGCTCACAGCGGCGGCGGCCATCACGTTTTCCACGTTGTGATTTCCGAGAAGCGGGATTTCGTCGAGAGACAGCAGGCAGGCGTCTCTCGCTCCTTCGCGCCACGTTATCTCTCTCCCCTTAAGGAATGCGCCGCGCTCGACTTCTCCGGTGCGGCTGAACATATACACGTCTGACTTCAATCCCGGGATCATCGTCCTGACATTTTTGTCATCACCGTTCAGAACGGCAAAATCGTCTGCCGAGTGGTTCATGAAAAGTCTCGCCTTGGCTCCGATATACTCTTCCAGGGAATGATGGCGGTCCATGTGGTCGACTGTGATATTCATCACTACCCCGATCCGGGGGTTAAAATCCCTGACTGTCTCGAGCTGGAAGCTGCTTATCTCGGCGACAATCCATTCTGCATCTGGATTCTTCTCAATCTCGGCGACGAGCGGAATGCCTATGTTCCCGGCCAGCACGGCCTTTCTGCCACTGTCCGCTATTATTTTATGGATGAGACTGACAGTCGTGGACTTGCCATTCGTGCCTGTGACTGCGATGATAGGCGCCTTCGTGAGCAAAAAGGCGACTTCTATCTCGCCGATGACAGGCACGCCGGCCTTTTTCGCCTCCACAATGACGGGGCTGTAAATAGAGATGCCAGGGCTCGTGATAACCAGATCCCTTCCGGCATGGACCTTTTCTGTGTGTCCGCCGAGTTCGAGCTGCACCCCCATATCCCTGAGAGCCTCGAGGTCAGCATCCAGAGCTTCTACGCCTTTCATATCGCTTATAAGCACATCGGCTCCCCTGCCGGCAAGAAGGCGGGCAAGAGCCTTGCCGCTTCTCCCCAGCCCCAGGACCGTTATCTTCTTTCCCTTGAAATCCACTTCTGCCACCTTCTTATACCGGAAATAAATCAATCTGCAGTCATCTTATCGAATACAGCCATACCCCGAGAGCTGTCAGGATGAAGCCGGCTATGCAGAACCTGGTCGTAACCTGCACCTCATGCCATCCCATCAATGCAAAGTGGTGATGGATGGGGCTCATCTTGAAGATGCGCTTCCCCTTCGTCAGCTTGAAGTAAGTGACCTGCATAGTGACAGACAGAGCCTCCATCACGAAAACTCCGCCCATTATCACCATGAAGAACTCTGTTCCCGTCAAAATCGACATTGCGGCGACGGCGCCTCCCAGTGCAAGCGATCCTGTATCGCCCATGAAGACCCTTGCCGGAAAGCAGTTGAAGAGCAGAAAGCCCAGCAGCGCGCCTGTCAGGGCAATGCAGCCGAGCATCAGCTGGGGATGGCCCAGCGATGAATACAGCCAGGCGCTGCCCATCAGGGTTATCACAACAGTTCCTGCTGCAAGGCCATCGAGGCCGTCTGTCAGGTTCACGGCGTTTACGAACCCAGTGACGGCGAGTATGCAGAGCGGGTAGAAGAGCAGCCCCATATCCACATCTCCCACCAGGGGAATCATCATCTTAGTCCCCAGCGGAGTATATCTGGCCACATAATAAGCAAGAGCAATGCCCATGATAATCTGGATGCACAGTTTGTCTCTGGCTCTGAGCCCGAGCGAGCGGGTCTTCCTGATCTTGATGAAGTCATCCCAGAAACCGGCCAGGCCGTTCAGCATTACGACTCCCATGAACACGAGATATTCAGCTGAGAGGGGCCTCACCCATATGAGCGTTGAAAGCAGGGCCAGAAGCACTATGAGCCCGCCCATGGTTGGAGTGCCGCGCTTCGATTCATGATCCTTCGGGCCTTCAGGCCTTATCTGCTGCCCCCACTGCATGATCTGCAGCTGCCTGATATAGAAAGGCATAATGGCGGCAGTGATGCCGAAGCATATCATTCCTGTCATGAAAATCTCTGTCATCGCTGAAAATCAGCCTCCATGCCCTCAGCCTGTCAGTCTTCTGCAGCCCCTGTGTATCCGTGCGAGCCCTTGATATGCTCGACGACTTCCTCGAGCTTCATCAGCCTCGATGCCTTGACCAGCACTATGTCGCCCTCAGCGAGAAGCCCTGATACTTGCTCCATCGCCTGCTGCCTGTCCTCGAACCAGAGGCATCTGTCCGGATTCATCTTCTGCGAGATCGCCTCTTCATGGATCCATTTCCCCATCTCGCCCATCGTGACCAGATAGTCAACGCCTGAGAGCACGACCTCCCGGCCTGTCTCACGGTGGCCTTCCTCAGAAATCTCGCCGAGCTCGCGCATGTCGCCCAGCACTGCCACGCGCCTCCCTTTCGGATTGCTCATCGAGAGGGTCTTCAGAGCCTGCCTTACAGAAGTCGGGCTGGCATTGTACGTATCGTTGATAATGATGATGCCGTCATCGGTTTGCAGCTTCTCCATGCGCTTTCCCGTGATCGTGACCGAGCTGAGACCCTGCTGAATCTCCTTGTCATCCAGTCCGTTGAGAAAGCCCACCAGGATCGCTGCCATGCTGTTATACACATTGTGGAATCCAAGCATCGGGACCTTAAACGAGTGCAGGTCTGAAGGGCCTCTCCTGATCGTGATGTCAAAGCCCTCCATCCCGACGGGATTGCACTCGATCAGCCTCAGATAGGCTCCTTCATTCTGTCCGAAGCTGTATACAGGGCACTGGCATTTTTCAGCCAGATGGGCAAACCATCTGTCATCGGCGTTCAGCACAGCGTATCCACTGTGCCCCAGGCTCTCCAGAAGCTCGCCTTTCGCGTCTGCAATCGCCTGATACGATCCGAGGAGCTCGAAGTGGGATTCTCCTATTGTCGTGATGATTCCAGCATCGGGCTTCGCCATCTCGCAGAGCTGCCTGATCTGCCCGGCGCCTCTCATGGCCATCTCGAGCACGAATCGCTCCACATCGGGCTCGGCGGACAGGATCGTCCTGGGAACGCCGATCTCGTTGTTAAAATTCTCAGGTGTCTTCAGCACTCTGTACCGCTGGGCCAGGATCGCCGCGACGAGATCCTTCGTAGTCGTCTTGCCGTTGCTTCCTGTAATTGCTATTACCGGAACCGCGAACTTCTGCCGGTAGGCCGAGGCCAGCCTGTGATAGGCGGCAAGAGTGTCATCAACAGCTATCAGCTTAGCCTCATCGACACCTTCGAGGCCCTTTTCAGCTGACAGAGCAGCAACGGCCCCTGCCTTCAGCGCGGCTCCTATGAAGCCGTGGCCGTCGAAATTCTCGCCCTTCAGCGGGATGAAGAGATCTCCGGCGCCTGTCGTCCTCGTATCCGTCGAGATTCCCGTGACGAGAATCTCTTCGTCGCCGGGAGCGCCTTCGGCTCCCAGAATCGTCTTTATCTCGGCTAATGTCATAGACTGCATTGTATTAATGCCTGCCTCCCTGCATTGATGGAGATTGGCGCTCTCCCGCAAAGTACTGCTGCACCACTTCCACGTCGTCGAAGTGTATTGTCCGGTCCTTGAAGATCTGATAGTTTTCATGGCCTTTCCCGGCAATGACCACCGTGTCGCCCTTCTTCGCCAGACCGAGAGCCCTGCATATGGCGCTCTTCCTGTCTGTAACCTTGTCATAATCCCTCTTCTCAGGGATGATGCCCTGCTCTATATCGGCTATGATACTGTCAGGATCTTCGGTTCTGGGATTGTCTGACGTGACGATGACGATATCGGATAGGCGCGCGGCGATGCCTCCCATCAGCGGCCGCTTTGTCCTGTCACGATCTCCTCCGCAACCGAATACGGCTATGAGCTTCCCGGAAGTTATCCCCCTGGCTGCATTGAGGATGTTCTGCAGACCGTCTGGAGTGTGGGCATAGTCGACTATGACGGCAAAATCCTGGCCCTCTCTGACCATCTGGAAGCGGCCCTTCACGCCGTGAAAATCCGCAGCGAGCTTTATGCAGCGAGGGAGGTCGAGGCCCATCGAGGAGAGGGTGGAAAAGGCGGCCAGCGAGTTATAGACGTTGAACGTGCCTGTCACTGAGAGCGATACCGGATAGTCGCCTTCCTTCGTATGGAGCGTGTATGACGCTCCGCCGGCTCCCATTGAGAGATTGACTGCCCTGAAGGAAGCGCCCGGCTCATTGATGCCATATGTAATGAACGGCACGGAGAGGCAGGGGGCTATCTCCCCGGCCTTTAAGTCATCTGCATTCAGAACTGCCATCGCCCCGGCTTTCGCATAAGGTCCCTGCCCCAGCTCCCTGAAGAGCTTCAGCTTGGCGTTGAAGTATTCGTCGATGCTTTCGTGGAAGTCCAGATGATCCTGTGTGAGGTTGGTGAATACCGCCCTGTCGAACGTCACACCTGATGTTCTCCCGAGGCTCAGCGCATGCGATGAGACTTCCATCACAACCGCCTCCATCCCCTGATCGACCATCTCGGCGAGTATGCCCTGCAGATCGAGCGACTCAGGCGTTGTGACCCGTGAGGTCCTGACCTCATCGCCGATCTTGATGAACAGCGTTCCTATGAGGCCTGTCCTGATTCCGTACCTGTTCATCACTTCAGATATCATCGTGGTGGTCGTGGTCTTGCCGTTCGTGCCTGTGACACCAATCATTTTGAGCTTCCTGGAAGGATAGTCGAAGAAGCAGGTGCTCATAGCAGCAAGGGCTGCTCTCGTGTCAGGGACCCTGATAACGTCAATACCTTCCGGCACTTCGAGATCGCGCTCCACACAAAGCGCCTTCGCGCCTTTCGCCAGCGCGTCATCTGCGAAATCATGGCCGTCCATCCTGAAGCCTGATATGCAGAAAAACAGGCACCCTTCCCGTGCCTGCCGCGAATCATACGCAAGAGAGGATATCTCACTGTCAGAGCTCCCCCGGAGCTTTGCTCCGGAGACAGTCGACAGAAGTTGCTGAAGCTTCATGGCCATCTCCTGTAATAATTCTCCTTAGCATGTCTCTTCCGTACCGGCTGCCTGCCGCCTTACCCTTATCAACGAGCCATACGGCGTCATTGCGTCTTCTTTTCCTGCTGTTGCTGCTGCTGCTGCTGTGCCTGCAGCGCCTTCTCCTCCTGCTCGGCTTTCACGACCTCATTGGGAAAGGAGGGAGGGATCCCGAGCCTCCAGAGCGACTCCTGGGCGACTTCCTTGAACACCGGCGCCGCAACCACGCCTCCCCACGGTATGTCCGCAGGGTGTTCTACCTTCACGAGAATTACCAGCCTTGGATCCTCAATAGGCACAACGCCGCAGAAGGAAGCCACGTATTTGCCCGATACGTAGACGCCGTTTTCCACGACATTGGCAGTGCCTGTCTTCCCTCCGCACAGATATCCCGGAACCTTGGCCTTTTTCCCGGTGCCCTTCTCGACGACGTTCTGAAGGATCTTGAGCATCTTTGCGGAGGTCTCAGGAGTGATCGGCCTGCTCTTGACCGAGGGCTTGAAGGATTTTATCACGTTCCCCTTCGTATCTATTATCTCCTTGACGATGTGAGGCTTCATCTGCACGCCCTTGTTTGCGATGGCCTGCACGGCAGAGACGATCTGAATCGGCGTGATGGCTACTCCCTGGCCGAAGGCCATCGTGGCGAGGTTGATCTCTGTCATCTCCTTCAGAGGAGTGACGATTCCCTCTGTCTCACCTGGAAGCTCTATGCCTGTCACTTCTCCGAAGCCGAACTTGCGCAGGTAGTTGTGATAGGTTCTGCAGCCTATTCGGAGGCCCATCGCGGCAGTGCCTGTATTGAACGAGAATGTGATGATGTCTGTGATGGTCTCGGTGGCTCCCCCGCCGAATCCGTCATTGGCGTTTCTGAGGCTCCACCCGCCGACTTCGATGCTGCTTCCGCAGACAATCTGATCTTCCAGCTTCACTTTGCCACTGTCGAGAGCAGCCGCAGCAGTGATGACTTTGAACGTCGAGCCCGGCTCATAGGCGTCACAGACGCAGTGATTCCGGACCAGCTTCGGATCGAGTTTGTTGAAATCCTCGCGCTTGAAATCAGGCCTGTTCGCCATCGCAAGTATCTCGCCTGTCTTCGCATCCATCACGATGAGCGAGCCGCTCTTTGCACCGTGCTGCTTCACTGACTTTTCAATGAAGCTCTCGGCGATATACTGTATGCTCTCGTCGATTGTAAGCACTACGTTATTGCCGGGCTCGGCAGGTATCACATTTGTCGCGCCGCCCGGGATCGCCATACCATCGCGGTCCATCTCAGTCTCCATCGAGCCGGGCTTACCGCGGAGGTAGCCGTCCAGGTAGGCTTCGATTCCATCGAGGCCCTGGTCGTCTATCCCTGTGCATCCCAGCAGGTGAACTGCCAGGTTTCCCTTCGGGTAGAACCGCTTGCCGTTCGATTCCCTCAGGAAGAAGATGCCTTCTATTTTGAGCCGCTCCACCTGCCGTGCCGCGTCATCACTTGTCTTTCTGTCAATCCAGGTGAATGTCGTGGGCGCCCCGAGCAGGAGCGCGAGCTGCTTTTTATCCTTTTTCAGTATCGGCGCCAGTTTAGCCGCTGCGTCGTTCGGATCCTTTATCTTGCTTGGATCGGCGGCTATTGAAGGGAGGGCGATGCTGTTCGCGAGAGGCTCGTACTTCCTGTCCAGAATGGAGCCCCGGAGCGCCGGAATCTCGATCTTTCCCTTGTGCTGGTTGTCGGCGAGAACTCTGTACTTCTCGCTCTGAAAAGCCTGGATGCTGACCAGGCGGTACGCGAGGCAGATAAAGAGGAGTATCGTCAAATAAAAAAGCAGAACCAGTCTCTTTCTAACCTTGATGTTCCACCCTATCACATCAAACCTCCCCATTTCAATTTCGTTCTTTGCATGCAAAAAACAGAACAATGTTCAACAGTCTCTGGCCCATACCCGTTCGGGAAGAGGGGCGGGTGCGTCTTTGCTCACCCGCGCGCAGCATGTGGATGCTGCCTTATACAGAGAGCAGGGGGCGGCCCTCATGAATAATGAACGAGGGTGAAAAGCTCACCCCGTTCCTGTTCTTCTTTTCCCTGATTGAGCCTGCAGGGATATTTTGTGCGAGAGGCGGGGGAGTTTCCTCCTTAATTAAACTCCCCCGCCAATCTGCTATTTTTTATCCTCTTTGACCCCAGAGAATGCTTTCCATCCTCTCTTTTTCCAGATTAGGATTACCATTCAAGCCCCCTCTCTGAATCGGGGAGATACCCTGTTGGATTCTGGTCAAACGGCCCAGCTTGCCATACCAACCTTCTCTCCTCGACTCTTACATCCTGGAATCAGTTTCTCGGAATCTTTTCTACCGCAACAACATCCTCCAGGGAAGCCTGAACCAATGGCTGCCTCATATCGAGGACAAGCCTGACCGGGGGGTGGGTCATTCCTAAATCGTTCCGAGCTATGGCTTCAATGCGCTCCAGAGAGCATAGTCTGTTGACTTCAAGCTTCAGTGCCAACCGCGACCGTTCTAAAGTACACTTCGTTTCCTTCAGCCGGCATATTTTGTACTGAGAGCTCACTATCTGGGCACACTGACAGAGATACATTATGAGCATTGCTGCCACGCCGATGATCCCGATTATTGAGAGCGATAGTGTCACCGACGACATTCCTCTGCCTCTAGCGATAATCGTCCCACGGCACGGAGCATGCTTTGAACTATTCAATTGTTCCTTTTTTGTGCGGGAGACGGCTAGCAATTAATTACCTCCTTAATAATCTCTACCTTTAACAGCTGCAGCCCTTAACTTTGCTGAACGGGCCCTCGGGTTTCCCTTCACCTCTTCTTCGCTTGGTTGAAGTGGCTTCTTGGTAAGTATGGTCAGTTTCTTCTTTGGAATTTCCTCTCGCTGTCCAGGGAACGCGTCTGCGTCCTTGGCACCTTCTCTGAAGGCGTTTTTCACGATTCGGTCTTCCAGGGAGTGATAGGTGATTACGACTATCCTGCCTCCGTCACTTGTCACACGCACCGCTTCATTAATTCCCTCGTGTAAGCATTGCAGTTCGCGGTTGACTGCTATCCTTAAGGCCATGAACATCTTCGTGGCAGGGTGCAGCAATTTCTTATGCTTCACCCTAGGGACACACTCTTCGGCTATGCGTGCCAGTTCGAGAGTGGTACTTATGGGCCTTTCCGTTCTTCTCTCCACTATTCTGCGGGCGAGTCTCCGGGCCCACCGTTCTTCTCCGTACTCCCAGAGGATTCTTTCCAGTTCCTTTTCCTTGAGCCTGTTAACCAGGTCGTAGGCTGTCAGATCTGTCTGGACATTCATTCGCATATCAAGTCCAGCCTCTGCTCGGAAACTAAATCCCCTTTGGATGCTATCCAGTTGATGAGACGATACCCCGAGGTCAAACAGGCATCCATTCACCTCCTCTATGCCGAGACCGCCAAGGAGCTCGCCCAGCCGGGCGAAATTGCCGTGCACCAGCTTTACATTTGGTGCGTTGTGAAATACCCTGGCACACTCCTCAATAGCTTCGGGGTCCTGATCCATCCCGATAAGCATCCCGTCTGGTCCTAGGACTTCCAGGATCTTTTTGGAATGACCACCTCCTCCCATAGTGCAGTCTACATAAACCCCTCCCCTGCGGGGAGAGAGATATGCCATCGCTTCCTCTGCCATTGCAGGCTTGTGGAACTGATCAGAGACCATACTTGGAGTAGAGCTGACTGGTCTGTTCGAGGAAATCCTCTTCCTTGTATCGAGCCTGCCACTTTTCAGTGCTCCAGATCTCGATCTGATTTCGCGTTCCCACGAGCGTCACTGTCGGGTCTTTCACCTCTGCCCAGTCACGCAACTTCTGAGGGACAGATACCCGTCCCTGTTTGTCCATCTCCGCCAGGTACGCTGAAGCGTGGATACTTCTGAGCCAGTTTTGTCCCTTTGTGTCTGTAATCGGGATCTTACTGTCAAATTTTTCCATCATCGCTTCAAAGTCTTCTTCTGGCATTACCCAGATGCACTCGGCGTTGATGCCCCGCAGGAAATAAAACCTTTCTCCAAGAGGTTTCCTGAATTTGGAAGGAATTATGAGGCGGCTTTTTTCATCGAGGGTATGATCGAACTCTCCTGTGAATTTCGAAAAACCCACTCCGTGCCTCCTCCCTCCACTTTACTCCACTGATCTCTAATATCTTACCTTCGATCGCACCCGGTGTCAATACCCTCATGTATTCGCTTCAAGGTTTTTCTCCACCTTTCAACGGGAAATATACTACATATTGAAAGACATGAGCAGCGACGCCTCTACATTTTGTACGTCAAAAAGATCTCCCCCATGGAGGCGTTGAATTTTTCTCACTTCACGTCGAGTCGGCCAGAAGCAGATTCAGTTAACACAGCTGGTTCCAGCCGAAGTGGAGCAAAGTGGAGTGGTTTGCTTTGCATGGCAATTATCTAATTTTTTTCAATTACACGGGCGGCACGATTATGGCTTTTGCATGCAACTCCAGGCCGGTTGCATGCAAACTTATAATGCGATCCTGACACTTTCAAATCACAAATCTCTTACTCGCTGCTGGACAGATGAGGCTTCGCGCGCTCCTCAGTCCTATAACGGCCCATTTCTGCCGGTCATGACAGCGTCATGGATCTTCCCTGCCTGACCATGGCGCGCAGGAAGCGCAGCCTCGATATGCAGAAAACGCCTGCCATATAAGGTTTCAGCGCGTCATGCCCGATATCCGGGAGGAGCATGAAGCATGCAATCAGCCAATCCGCCCTGGCATCCTGAACAGGCTCTCCCTTGGATTATAACCAGGCTGGAGATTCGTTGCATGAACAGCAGGACATGGCCCAACCAGAGCCATTAGGGCAATATTGCAACTTATACACTTATGGATAAGCCCGTTCTGCATTCTGCCAACCATGACAGAGCCATGATCCAGACTCGCATTTATGTCTGCAGACTCGTATCTTTACTTTTTGCCGGTTTTGTATAATAATTATTGGTAGATGCGCATAAAAACCGCGGCGATCGGCATATCATCCGATCCGTTCATATCGCGGAGACGGAAGACGAGGGGTGGAAAACTGAAGCCATCAGCGGGCAGCAAGCGCGGTCTTTCACTGGCAGAGCTCATAATAGGCCTGGCTCTGTTTGCCATAGTGATCATCCCGATCTTCGGCATCATACCTACGGCGTACATGTCTATCAGGAAGGCCGAGGATTACTCGGCGGCATCGTGCTATGCCCAGGAGCTCGTAGAGCTGTACCGCCTGTCCAACCCTTCAATATCCGACTTGAACGTCCACAACGAGTGGGACGTGATCCTCAACACTACTGAGTACAGAGTCGCAGTGGATGTCTACGGAGTATGCTGCAACATCTACGGAGTCAGCGAGCCGCCGTACAGGGCTGTCGACGTGGTCGTCAACATGTACTGGAAGAAGATACCTGAACATCTGAGCGTAACGACGCGGATTTTTTTCAATGAATAAAGAGAAGCCGGGCACAAGGAAATCTGAGCGCGGGATATCCATCCTGGAGCTGACCATTTCCTTCGTGCTGCTCGGAATCCTGTTCTACTGCATTTACAGCCTTCTGAGGCCCGGCCTCCGGGTCTGGAGAGAGAGCGACATGAGGGTCTCGACACAACAGAACACGCTTGTGGGCATCTACCGAATGATCAACGACGCCAAGGAGACGAACAGCCACTCAGTGATCTACGGCACTTACGATCCCGCCGTGGACGGGATATCTTCAATCATCTGCTTTGCATCGGCCAGGGACAGAGCCGGCACGGTGCGCACAGGGACGATTACCTGCGGCGGGACTCAGATCGCCACAGGAGAGCCTGAATGGCAGCAGTATATAATCTACTACCTGGACAGTCAGAACCGGCTCCGCCGGTATGAGACGCTTGCAAGCTCCCCGCCTGAGACCTATCAGGATCTGAAGGGGACAAACAACATGCGCATAAAAGAGCCTGCAATCTACAAAATAAGAACAGGCGATCTACTCCGTGACAAGGTCATAGCCAGAAATATAAAGAAGATGGAGGCGGTTCCGAGAACCCTCTCGGCAGGAGGGCAGACTGCAATCTTTATCAGGCTGACCGCCTACGATCCTCACAACAACATCCAGGACTATTCACTGACTCTCGAGACCGCGGTGGGGGTGAGGTACAATGAAAAGAAGAACTAAAGGCGTAAACGCCATCGCCATGATCATAATGTTCATCTCGTTCTTCATGATCGTGGGCTTTGGAATCGGTGCCCTCTCGACGCTGAACCTGAACCTCGCAGGGCGCTCCGTAACAGCGGTGAAGTCCAGGCATCTCGCAGAAGCGGCTGTCAACGAGCTGCAGAGGAAGATTGAAGCCCTGACAGAGGAGAGCAACGCCTCCGTCTCTCTCGAGAAACTGTCGCCTCCGCCTTACAGCCTCGACAAGATATACGACGGCACGAAAAGCGTGTTCGAGCAGAATCTGAGCGGCCTGGAAGAGAACAGCAGCGTCTCATTCTGCTTCAAAGACGAGAATGCCGATAAATCGACTCTCCCTGCCGAATTCAGGAACTACTACTCTACTGACAACTCATTCCGCTCGCAGGAGTTCATGGGTTCCCACGGGATGATACCGCCCTTCACGTTCGACCTAATCGTCAGGGTCAGGATAGGCGAGTACGTGAGATACTACCAGGTATGGCTCAACAGGCGGTGGGACTATGTAATCTATGTGGAGCAGGGTCCTGTCTTCCTGCTCCAGTGCATAGACTTCTCGAAGAACCCGCTGGAACTGAAGGAAGGCACCGTCGTGAACGGCAGCATTTACAGCCAGTTCTCGCCTCTGCCCCATCCTTCCCCATATCCGTCGATGCTGAAGGTGGACTCGCAGGGAAAGAGCAATGACGACGGCACCACGACTGAAACGAATGTTTATCTGAACAGCAACCTGCCTCCGGACAAGCCGTACCCGGCAGCGATCACCGTGGGCGGGCAGATGTTCAAGGAGGTATGCACATATAAATCGGACGAAAATGAAGAAGGCAATCCTAAAAAAACTCTCGTGGGGCAGTATATGGAACCGACTCCCTTCGCGACATCGACGACGAACGATCTGCACGGCGGAAGCTCGTTCTCATATCCTTCGCCGACTCCGCCGCCGGGCTACGAGCAGTTCATTTATCCCAACAACAACGAGGAGCACGTCGAAGAGAGCCGCTTCTCGGTCAATCCTCCTTCCATCTTCAAGAGACTCGTGCCTGTATCAGAAACCGGAAGCAGCCTCGTCAATGACGAGACCTTCCCCGACGCCCTCGAGGTTCACGACGACGACTACAGCGGGACAGATCGCGACTGCATAGACTCGAACCACTCAACAGGAGAAAAGGGCTTCGACAGCTCGGAAGAGGCGGAAGGCTTCGCGGAGAACATGAAGAGGGAAGCGGAAGACAAGAACGGCGACCCCGAAACTCACCGAGAGATATACCTGCTGAAAGGGGACCTCAACCTGAACGCCACCAACGGCGGAAGCTACCAGTGGTCAGCCTCCAAATACATGGTGAAGGGGAAGGACGGGATCTACAGAAATCTCGTCGACACATACGTCAAGGTCAACTACTGGGCCGACCCTTCAGTGTCTGAGGAGGTCGACAAAAACGGCAAAACCCACTACAAGGTGGAGTGGTCGAAAGGCAGGGACGTGACGAGGACGTCTTACCCTGTGAAATCGATAAACATCTCGCACGGCCTGCTGATGATCAACCAGAACGATCTGGAGCTCAGCAACATCGAGCTCAGAGGCGACAACTGCATGCTGCAGGTGGACGGGAACCTGAAGCTCAACGAGGCGCATATCTCTGCGGGAATACAGATAGGAGCGGTCATCTACTGCAAGAACTTCTACTGCTCGTCAGACGGCACATTCAACGGAGTGGTCTTCGCGAAGGACTCGCTGAAGATCGGCAAGAAAGCGGCAGGCACGGGACTCGCCTTCAAAGGCGGGATCGTGATGTCAGGGAGCGACGTGGGCAACCCGAACTCCATATTCGACTACGGCGGGCTGATGTGCATAGGCTTCCACATAGACTACGACAGCAGGTATTCGATGGCGCTGAACAGGTTCGGGAAGCTGAGGGTGGCCTGCTGGAAGGAGCTGCCCTAGCCTGTCAGCATCTGAAGCCGTGACAGATGAGACACCAGTTCTTCGGCAGTCTGATATCTGTCACTCGGCCTTTTCGCCAGCAGCTTAAGTACACAGCGCTCAATCTCCTCGGGTATCAGGGCGTTGAAGCTCCTCGGAGAAGGAGGCTCCTCTGATACGTGCATGACGATTATGTTGATCGGCTCAGATGAATCGAAGGGAAGACGGTTCGTCAGCAGCTCGAAGAAGATCACGCCCAGCGAGTAGAGATCGGCTCTTCCGTCCACGTTCTTGCTCTCCACCTGCTCAGGCGCCAGATAATACGGAGTTCCGAGAGTAGTGCCTGTAGCGGTCAGCGTCTTCGATTCAGTGGCTCTGGCGATCCCGAGATCCATCAGTTTGATCTGCCGCCTTTCTGTCATCATGATGTTCTCAGGCTTGACGTCCCGGTGCACGATTCCCTTCGAGTGGGCATATCCCAGCGCTGAAGCCAGGTCGATGACTATCGACAGCACCTTTTTGAGAGGCAGCGACGGATTGTCGTCCATATACGCCTTCAGCGAAATACCTGTTACGAACTCGAGACAGATGTACGGCGTCGTCGAGCCCTCTCCGAGGCTGTAGTCGTACATCCTGACTATATTGGGGTGATGCAGTTCCCTTATGATCTCCGCCTCTCTGAGGAACCGGGCGCGGAACTCGGGAATGGTGAATATGTGAGGGTGCGGCACTTTCAGGGCATAGACGTCGCCGTGGGTATCCTTTACCTTGAAAACCGACGCCATGCCGCCCTGCCCGAGCTTCGAGAGCACTGTGTAGCCGGCGATTCTCTCCGGCACGCCTTCGACCAGTGTGATCTGGGCGTCTTCCATGGCCTTCATCCTGTCCCTCATCTCGTCGCGCTTCTTCTGCATGTGATGATAGATGACCACGCCTGCCGCGGAGCCCATTATGACGAGCACGATCAGGATGATGCGCTCCCAGTGGACGTAAGACGGCAACTTCTGCTCGATGCAGATTGGCATCGTGCCTTCATTTACCTCGATCTCCGGAGACTCGAACCTCCAGTATCTGAAAAATCCCGTTTTCTCCACCACGATGGTTATCACATCGCTATCCCTCGGGATCTCGATCACCGAGCCTGTCGAGCCGGTCCGCACGATCTTTCCATTCTGTCTTTTACTGTAGATAGATACCTTTCCGCCTACAGGATACGTGTTGATCCTTATCTGGAGAGGCTCTTTCCCTGAAGACGGAGCGCCTGCCTGGTTCTCGGCCCATCCGGCGATGCAGGTGCTGGCGAACAGCAGGACAAGAAGCACAGTCATCGTGCATTGAGTGGCTCCGTCGGCAAGGCTCTGGGAGTTGTTGCGCATTTCGATCTTCCTGGATGAGAAATGGAGTTTGTCCCGGATGCCGTCCCCCCCTCATCGATGGCACGCGGCATCCGCTTTGCTCTTGAGTATATCAGAGAAGGCGGCGTTTTTCAATACGCCGGGCCGCCGCTTGATAAAAAGCGCTTCCCGGCATATAATAATACTCACTGGATCAGGCGACTGCGGCATTGCAGACTGGATATCCGGATGAAAGCCATGATCCAGGTTTTTTGATACCGAGATTGCCAACGCGCATTGCCATATCAGAAGGTTCCGCGGTGAGGCGGAAAGGGACAGCGCAGAATTCCACAAGCAGGAGACCATAATGGACAGTCAACAGAGCGAGCCGTTCAAAGAGCTGAAAGAAAGGATAACATCCCTCAAGAAGAAGCGCAAGGCAGTAATCCTCGCCCACATGTACCAGAGGCCGGAGATACAGGATATCGCCGATTTCGTGGAGGACTCGCTGGGCCTCGCGAGGGCGGCGCGCTCGACATCAGCCGAGGTTATTGTACTCTGCGGGGTCCACTTCATGGCAGAGACGGCCGCAATGATGAACCCCGACAAGATGGTGCTGCTCCCGGATGCGAAGGCAGGCTGCCCGATGGCAGACATGGTCACTGCTGAAGCGCTGCGCCGCGAGAAGGAAAAACGTCCCGGCGTAAAGGTTATGTGCTACGTCAACACATCGGCAGAGGTAAAGGCCGAGAGCGACATATGCTGCACGTCCTCGAACGCAGTGGCGCTTGCGGCAAAGATGCCTGACAGCGAGTTCATCTTCGTGCCTGACCAGTCTCTCGGCGCCTATGTTGCTTCAAAGACAGGAAAGACTATCCACCTGTGGCCGGGTTACTGCAACACCCACCACAGACTGATGGAGGAAGACGTTCTCGCGATGAAGGCCGCCTATCCGGATGCGCTTGTGATGGCCCACCCCGAGTGCAGGGAGGGCGTGCTCCGTCACGCAGACTACATTGGCAGCACGTCCCAGATGATCCAGCACGCGAAAACCTCGTCTCACAGAAGTTTTCTGGTCGGCACAGAGAGCGGCATCCTGCACAGACTCACGAAAGACAGTCCGGAAAAAACGTTCAGGCTCATCTCTGACAAACTCATCTGCCCGAACATGAAACTGACGACCCTCAAGAAAGTGCTGTGGGCCCTCGAGGATCTGAAGACGCACATAACCGTGCCTGAAGAGATCTCGAAGAAGGCGCTCGGCTGCCTGGAGAAGATGATGGAGCTGTCATAGGAAGCCTGAAAGAAACGATTATGCGCTGCAAACGGCTCAACGCCCTGCTCATCATAGCCGCCCTGATGGCCTTTACCGGGACAGCAGCGGCCCTCATGACGGCAGGCGGAGTAAAGAGCAGGATCATATCCTTCCAGCTGGATTCCGGAGGTAAAGGCTGGGGAATTCTGGCCGTGCCCGCCTCCGTTTCCCTTGATCGCCCTTCGGTGGAGGCTTTCGACAAGCCGCCTGTCGTCTTTCTGCTTCCCGGAATAATCAGCCTGGCCGACCGCTTCGAGTTCACTTCCGAAGAACTGGCAAAAAGAGGCTATGCGTCTGTCGCGGTCTACTTTCCGAGTGACAACACAAGGCAGAGACTCGCTCTGGTTCAGGCCGCCGCAAGGCATATGGAAAAGGCCTATCCTCAGATAGATTCTACGATGAGAGCCTACTATGGCCACTCGCTCGGCGGCTCCACCGCCGTTGATGCGGCATACTCAGATCCCAATGCCCGCGCCGCCGTTTCGGTAGGATACTACATCGGAGGCGAACTGGCAGGCTCGCCGAAGAACCTGCTGATTGGGACAGGCATCTACGATGACCTGAATGACAGGGAGAAGATGAGGAGCTCCATCAGGTCTGTCACCGATGGAAGGGTTTCGAGAGAGAGCGTCTTCGAGGGAGATTTTGCAGCTCTTACAGCCAGGGAGCTTTTCATATCGCCATACTCTAACCACGCATCCGAAAAAGAGGACGGCTTCGTGATCCGGCGCCTCATCGAATGGCTGGATATGTCATTTCACGGAAGCAGGTCTCCTGGCCGCGCACTGCTCTATCCCATCAGGATTTTTGCGGTTTTTGCCGCCGCGGCGGGCTTTTTCATCCTGCTGTGCATCGCAGGGATCGTTATCAGAAGGAAGAACGTGCCGCTTTTCACTGCTCTCTGGCTCACGTTCTATGTCGCCGCTGCAATGGTTTCTCTGATAAAGCCTGAGACCTCATCAGTTATCCTCAAGGCTCTCACTGTCATTTTCGCCTCCTGGCTCGCCGTCAATTACCTTTCGGAGAGAGAGAAAGGCGCAGAAGGCTATTACGATGCAATGGATTCTCTCGCCTCAGGCCTGATATCCTTCGCGGCAAATGCATTTCTGCTCGCTCTGGCCTTTTCGCTGTCGCAGCTCATTTTCAGCGTTCGGCTCTTTCTGGAAGACCGGCGATTCCTGACAGCCTTTCCAGGATACCTGTACTTCACATTCTTCATCACAGGGTGGAGCTATATAGACAGCTGCGCGTCATATTCGCGCAATTTCCTGCCAGGCGCCTGGATCGGCTTCATGGCGGCAGGTCTTGTGATTCCGGCTCTGGATTCGCTCCGGCCGGGCATCGTTGCCTCGGTGCTGATAAAGGCCTGCGAAAAGCTCAGAGCATTCCTCCGGTTCCGACAGGCGCAACACATCCCTCAGAGCCAGAAAGCGGCACTGGCAGCGCTCTGCGTGCTGATGGTGATTTCGTGGCTCTGGCTGTACCGCTCAGGTTTTCTGTACGGCGAACTGATGACGACCTACATCCTCTTCGTGCTGCGATACGCCGTCGTCCCCGTCGCCCTCTTCGGACTTTTCGGGGCAGGCCTGTCGGCGCTGAGTAAGAGACAAAGAAAAACCTTTCTCTGCAAATCAGATGAGGAGACAGATATCAAGCCTTAAGGGAAGAAGGATTTCCACCAGAGTTTTGTATAATCTGACATTTCAGGAGCAAAATATGAAACTTAAATCGATAGATTATACAGAATATGAAAATGAAGCCCGGGAATGGAGTATTGACGGACTTGAATTTGGAGAAGTCAACCTTATTGTCGGTGTCAATTCCAGTGGAAAAACAAGGGCTCTGCAGCTGGTGAACAGTCTGAGTTACCTTCTCTCACGTGATACCAAGACTATTACCCCAACATTCAGATATGCCGCCCGATTCATTGACAGGAAACAGGAAATCAGATACAGACTCCATGTAAAGAATAACCGTGTTAATGAAGAAAAGCTTGAATTTGGGAAAGAAGCGCTCCTCGAGAGGAAAGAAGACGGCGAAGGATCAATCTACGCTGAGGAGCTCAAACAGAAAATCAAGTTCAGGCTCTCTGATATTGAAATAGCGGCTTACAAAAAGAGGGACGATCTTCAACATCCATTTCTTGAAAAGCTCTATATCTGGGCGACAAACCTTAAAACCTTCAATTTTGGCAGCGACATGGGCAAAGAAGGATATTTTGATCTTCTGTTTTCCTGGAGGGAAAGTCCTTTGACTCCTGAGGACAAAATCGAAATGCTCAGGGTGAACCCGAATGTAGCTGACACTATAGAGATTGGATGCGAACAGTTTGAATCATTCCTGCCTTCTCTGGTCAAAGATCTTGCTGAGATCGGGTTCAGGATTAATGATATATCTGTAAAAGCCGGAGATGCACTCTCGGAGAGTTTGAAATTCTCTATGTCCACAAAAAAGACAAAATATATTGCAATATCTGAAAATGGTCTGAAGGCTGCAATCCCACAATATAACATATCCCAAGGATTGTTCCGGGCAATATCCCTCCTTGCCCATGTCAATTTATTCATTCTGATGAAAAAAGCAAGCTGCATACTCATAGATGATATAGGAGAGGGACTCGATTTTGCTCGAGCTGCAGCATTGATTCGACTTTTAATCAGAAAAGCAAAAAATACTGGTATTCAACTGATTATGACAACGAATGATCGGTTTACCATGAATAATGTCCCTCTTGAATATTGGTCCATCATCCATAGAGATGGAAATACGTGCAAAGTTCTGAATAATAAAAATTCCAAGAGGTTATTTGAAGAATTCCATTATACTGGCTTGAATAATTTCGATTTCTTTTCGAGCAAGTATTATCTTAGGAATGTAAAAGACATTTACAATGAAAAGAATAGCGATCTTTGTTGAAGGGAAAACTGAATTCTTTTTTGTTTTCAGAATCATACGCCTGATTTTTGATGCCAAAGACATAAGTTTTCGTGGATTTGAGCTCATAGGCAAATTACAAAAACCAATGGATTATGAACGCCGGAATGATCAATCTCTGTATTTTTTCCAGGTAGTAATAGTTGGCAATGACGAGAGGGTCATCAGTGCAATAAAAGAAAATGAAGCGACTATGATCGAGAGAGGTTTTGATCTGATCATCGGATTAAGAGATATGTATTCAAAACGTTATGATGAAAAAGCCAGGGGCAGTATTAATCCGGTAGTGACACGAAGATTTCAGGAATCCACAAAGTCAGATATAGAGCATATGAATAATCCTTCAAAAATATCTTTTCACTATGCCATCATGGAGTTGGAAGCCTGGTTTCTTTCAATGTATAAGATACTGGAAAGGATTCATCGAGATCTGACAGTTGATAGAATCAAGGATATGCTTGGAATTGATCTTTCCTCGCTGGATCCCGAACAGGAATTTTATAAACCCTCAAAAATCTTCAGGCAGATACTGGGATTGGAAAATGTGACATACAAAAAATCAGAGCCTGATATCAAAAAGGTTGTAAATAAGATTGAGCTGGAAGATCTTGATTATCTGATGAAAAACGATAAGTGCAAATGTTGTGTTGATTTTTACAGAGAGATTAATGCTATAAGAATTTGAGATTAAGCAGCCCAGTCTCTGCACAGAAGCTCCGCCTGCTCCAGCACCATCTGCGTCGCTTTCTCCTGCTTGTCCGGTGGATATCCGTATTTGCGGAGGATCCTCCTCACCTTCACCCTGATGGCCGCTCTGACTGATTCTCTTACTGTCCAGTCAATGGTGACGGAGTTGCGCATAGCTTCTACGAGATCCCGGGCTATGGTCCGCAGTGTTTCATCACCGAGAATCTTGACGGCGCTGTCATTCACTTCCAGGGCATCATAGAAAGCCAGCTCATCATCTGTGAGCCTAAGCTTTTCACCCCGCTTCTGCGCTTCCCGCATCTCTCTGGCAAGCGCGATGAGCTCCTCAATCACCTGCGCCGTTTCTATGGCCCTGTTCTGATATGATTTGAGCGAGCGCTCGAGCATTTCCGCAAACGACCGTGCCTGCACCATGTGCTTCTTTTCCCTTGTCTTTATCTCATCATTGAGGAGCTTCCTCAGCAATTCGACAGCAAGATTCTTGTGGGGCATCCCCTGCACTTCGGCCAGAAACTCATCTGAGAGGATAGAGATGTCAGGCTTCTTGAGCCCTGCAGCGGCAAATATGTCCACCACCTGATCCGATGAGATCGCCTTCGATACGATCTGGCGGATTGCATGATCGAGTTCCTCCTGCGACTTCCCGCCTCCCTGCGTCGCCTTCGCAAGCGTCGCCCTCACCGCCTGGAAGAATCCCACGTCATCCCTTATTTCCAGCGCCTGTTCATGAGGCACCGCCAGGGCAAAGGCCTGGGAGAGCTCGGTCACTGTTTTCAGCAGGCGGTTCTTCCCGTCTTCCCGGGCCAGGATATGCTCCTGCGCTGCAGGGAGTATCGACAGTCTCTCATGAGGCTTTCCTATGAGCCAGAGAGTCCAGTCGAAGCCGTGGAACAGAGCACAGCACAGCTCGTACTTTTCCAGCATCAAAGCCACTGCCTCTTCCTGATCCACAGCAGCGTCGCCTGTCCCGCCGCTTTCAGTATAGTCTGAGAGCGCTCTCTTGAGTGCATCGGCCAATCCCAGATAATCCACAACAAGCCCGCCAGGCTTGTCCCTGAAGACTCGGTTCACTCTCGCTATGGCCTGCATCAGGCCGTGCCCCTTCATGGGCTTGTCCACATACATTGTGTGAAGACAAGGCACATCAAAGCCGGTGAGCCACATATCCCTGACTATAACTATCCGAAATGGATCCCCGGAGTTCTTGAAGCGTTTCGCCAGCTCTTTCCTTCTGAATTTGCTCCTTATGTGCCCCTGCCATTCAAGCGGGTCTGATGCCGAGCCAGTCATCACAATCTTTAGAGCTCCCTGAGTATCGTCTTCGCTGTGCCATTCCGGCCTAAGCTTCACCAGCTCGTCATAGAGCTCAACGCAGATCCGCCGGCTCATGCACACCACCATGGCTTTGCCGTCCATTACCGAGAGTCTATCGTCGAAATGCCTTATCAAGTCTCTGGCTATGAGAGAAATGCGCTTCTCTGATCCCACCAGAGCCTCCAGAGCTGCCCACTTCGATTTCAGCTTCTCTTTCTTCTGCAGCTCCTCACCCTCGGTCACCTCTTCGAACTCCATGTCTATATGGGGCTTTTCCTCTTCCCTGAGCTCAAGCTTTGCAAGACGGCTTTCATAGTAAATGGAGACTGTGGCTCCGTCCAGAACGGCGCGCTGGATATCATAGATGCTGATATAATCTCCAAAGACCGCTCTCGTGTTCTTGTCGGAGAGCTCGAGCGGCGTTCCTGTAAATCCGATAAAGGAGGCATTTGGCAGGGCATCGCGCATGTGGCGGGCAAAGCCGTCGATGAAGTCATACTGACTCCGGTGCGCCTCATCTGCAATCACAACAATATTTCGCCTCTTCGAAAGCACAGGATATCGCTCACCCTTTTCCTCAGGGAAAAACTTCTGTATCGTGGTGAAAACCACGCCGCCAGACGCCACAGCCAGCAGTGACTGGAGCTCTTCCCTGCTCTGCGCCTGCACGGGCTTCTGCCGCAGAAGCTCCTGACAGCGTGAAAAAGTACCGAAGAGCTGTTCATCGAGATCATTTCGATCTGTGAGAATTACCAGCGTGGGGTTCTCCATTGCAGGGTGCAGAATGATTCTTCCAGCGTAAAAAGCCATCGTGAGGCTCTTCCCTGAGCCCTGGGTGTGCCACACCACTCCACAGCGCCGATCTCCCGCCATTCCGTGAGGAGCCTTGCCGGCATAGAATCGGCCGGTATCTTCGCGCACCTCCATGCCCTGCGCTGGTATCCTCGATGCCCTGACTGTTTCTTCAACAGCTATGTTTACTGCGTGATACTGATGATATGCCGCCAGCTTTTTAACAGGCACTCCGTCTTCATCATCTTCGAAGACTATGAAATGCTGGAGAAAGGTGAGCATCCGCTGTCGTTCGAAGACACCTTTCAGCAGCACCTCGAGCTGAGTCAGAGAGGCAGGCGCCATGCCCTTTCCGTCAATTGTGCGCCAGGGCATAAAGCGCTCCCTGTCTGAGGAGATGGAGCCGAGCCTGGCCTCCATCCCATCAGAGATCACAAGCATCTCGTTATAGACAAAGAGGGAAGAGATCTGCTGAATGTAGGTTTTGAGCTGATTGAAGGCATTCCATATCGTGGCGTTTTCATCGGCGGGATTTTTCAACTCCATCACGACCAGGGGAAGACCGTTGATGAAGACTACCAGATCGGGCCGCCGCGTATACTGGCCTTCCATCACGGTAAACTGGTTGACCACGCACCAGTCATTCGCTTCAACGTCTTTGAAGTCAATGAGTTTTGCCTTATCACCGGCAATTGTTCCATCATGGCGCCTGTATTCAACCTCGATGCCTTCGACAAGCATCCGGTGAAACCGCCGGTTATTCCCAATGAGAGAAGTGGCCTCTGCGCGGGTGAGCTTCCGCAGCGCCTCGTCCTGAGCATCTGAAGGGAGAGTGGGATTGAGCCGGGCGATGGCATCCCGAAGCCTTCCTGTAAGGAGCACCTGCTGGAACTCGTCACGTTCGGCGCCGGGCTTCTCAGGCTCGATGTCGGGACCGAAGAGCACAGTATAGCCCAGATCTTCGAGCCAGGCAAGAGAGGCGTCTTCGACAACCGATTCAGTGAAGGTCTTTGTCATCGTCGTTAAACCTCTTATTCTTATTGCAGAATGAAGTTACTTGAAAAGTGCCGTCATCTCATTTGTTCCTCTTCAGGCAGTATATATCATACTCTGACGAGGCCTGGCTTCAGGCCAAGTCTCTCCTGGAATTCAGGTGGAATATCGCCCCAGTGCTCGATCAGCAGATCCACAAGCTGCCTGCCGTTGATCAGACCGATTCTCGGAAATCCCTGTTCAAGCGCCACCTCCGATGCTGCTTTCTGGAAATCTGCAGTTGTGATGAAAGCGCCTTGTCCGCCTGATGGAATGGAGGCCCGCAGTTGCTTGACGACACTGGCTTTTATCTTCGCTCCATGTTTGTATCTTTTTGCCTGGACAAAGAGCTTCACTTTCGCAAGGTTTGCTACATTGAGCTCACCTGTTGCATCCACGCCTCCATCTCCTGGCTTTCCGGTTACCTCAGACCCTTCAAAACCGAGAGCAGTGAGCAAATGTGCCACCAGGATCTCAAACTCTTTATCATCTAGCTGAAGAATCTGTTCCAGCACGACAGGGTAAGGATCATAATGTGCAGCATGTGCCTGTGTACGGGGATCTGATTTGCCGATGGCAGCAAGAAACTCATCCTGCTGTGATATGGCAAAAACAGTAAGCGATGATTTTATGGTGTTTTGAAAAGGGACAGAGAATTCACTGCGCCTCAGGCGTTCTTTTGCCCACTCAATTCTACGCCGATGCTTATACGGACAGCCGTCATTATCCCTGGCATAAAAATATGTTGAATCTGATTTGATACTGCCATAATAAAGAAACTCAGTGTCTGCAGCAGGCGTAATGACATAATCCTCCGGTTGAATCTCAAAAAGAAAGCGTGCAATCTGCCCGACCTGCTGCCCTATCACAATATTGCTGGTATCCTGTGGGTGCGCCACTTTGTAAAGTGGATACAGCTCCTCCTTGCAGGTGATATCTGAAAGATCATAGTCATCCAACCATCCAATTGCAGCATAGCCATTATCCACGAACTGCATCGTGTAGATTCCGAACGCTGCTCTTACACACCAGACCTTATTCATTCAACCTCCTTGATTACACCGCCGATTCTACAACTTTTTCTGCTTCACCGACCCGTATCTCCCCGGAAAGAAGCTTGGGGAGAAGTGCGTCCCGGATCTGGGCGAGGGTGCGGGATTCATCATCATTATAAGCAATTTTCTCTCTCAAATTATTTATTCTTTTTTCATAGATTCTTACCACTCTGTTTTCCGGAATAATTATTAATGCGTTTTCAAAAACATTTGATAATACTGCTGGGTAAGCACTTCCATCTGCACTATTTGTTAAATATTCCACAAAATTTTCGGTGGTAACCCAAGCATACAGATAACAAGGAGTCTCATTAATCGAGGAAAGCACAGCAAAACCTGTTGATACTACAATATTCTCTTTTGGTTTACACATGTAAAGATAGGATTTCCTGTTAGGTCTTACCATAGACCATATGGTATCTCCGTGTTTAACAAGCCTTCTCGCTCTACTTGGAGCTTCTTTCAGCCAATATTGAGAAGTCTCTAGAAGTTTGCCCACACTAACAGATGAAATATCTATATATTCTACTATTTCATACGAATAATCTTTGTTAATCGATTCTGCATTAACTTTGGCGATTTCCCGAAGTCTCCCTACTCGCCACCCCCGCGGAATCTCCCCAAGTTCCGATTCCTCAAATCCATCGGGGAAGAGCGCTGCTGTCTCCGCATCCATCCCTGCAGGCTCCCGCCCTTCCATCTTCGCCCGCACCGGGTCGAAATCCACAAACCAGCTCTTGAATATCGCCTTCGCCATCGCCTCCAGCGTCTCGTTCATCTTGCGGTTCAGCTCTATCTTGTCATCAAGTGTGCCGAGAATATGCGCAATGGCGCGCTGTTCGTTGAGCGGAGGCAATTTAATGTCCATGTTTTTCTGATCTTGCAAACTCACATAGTCGGCCATATCTGTTTGACTTTTTACACAATTGATTTTTTTTTGGAATTCACAACCCTGCATGCAATAATAAAGAAATAATGGATATATTAATTTATTATTTTTAACTCTCCAATAACATAACTGTGGTGAGTAGACGAATCGTTGTGTATCCTGCTTTACGAGAGCAAAACGCCCTACTGTTCCCTTAGAAGTGAAAACCACATCAAATGGCTCTGATATTTTATTTCCCGCTTTACGGAGATGGTTCATATCTATACAATCAGCAGCGTTCAAATTGATTTCTTTATTAACATCACTTGCTCTGACAAACGGCAATCCTTGTTTTGAAAATTCTGATATTTTTGCTCTATACCCATCTCCTATTTGTAAAGCATTCGAATTTATCAAGTCTATAACCTTAAATGAATTCCACATATCCAGCAGCAAATCTCCCATTAATCTTATTTCCGAATTACTCCCTCAAGAGTTTTTAATGCTTATACTAATTTGTATTTATTATCCCATAAATCGCTTCTCGCAGCTCCTCAAACAAAACCTTCTCAGAACAAATCCTGCAGAGAGTGCCATATGACAGACTCTCCACTCCAAGGCGTTCCAGCTCTTTCCTGGATACGACTCTGAACTCCCACTGGGAAAGATCGAACTGGTCATATTCTTGATGGGTCTTTGCCGTCTGCACACAGAAGACATACACATCGGCCCTGTATGTCTTTTCCTTTTCGTATCCATCGATTGGATTCCACGCCCGCGCTTTGAGCCCGGCAAATTCCAGTCTGGATAGCTTTTTCTGATCCCAGGATTGAAGATATGCGCTGGCCTTCACCTCTATTCGCAGACCGTCATCAGTCTCAAGATCATAATTTGTCCACGCCTGCCGGATATGCAAATTAATCCCCAATGCCCTCGCAACAATGAACTCCGCAAATTCCCCTCTCAGTGTATTGTCCTGCAAATCAGAAAAAGCCCAGGACCAGAACTCTCCAATGGTAAATACAGCCTCTCCGGGCGCCTGCTTATCCAGAAAAAACCCGGCATCTGAGCTTATTTGTGTCTTCTCACCTGGAACAATCCTCATAGCTATCTATCCTTATCTAATCTTACATTCCGACAGCAATCTATCACCAGAAATACGTACTTCTATATATCATCCATTCGCTCACACAAAACCATTCTGAATAATTCCATCAGCAATAGAGCTTATGCAAAATCCCGGCACTCTTCAAAGGTCCCTGCCTCATTATTGCCGCTCCAGGCGTGACAGGTGTTAGCAACTTTGAAAATCGTGCAAGCACTTCTTGCACAATTTCACTATATCCCCTGCATTTCAAAACTCCCACTACTTATAGAATCTTTATTCCTGTAACATCATCTGTCCGGAAACCCATTCCACAAAATTCCTTCAAGAAGACGACCTGTCTTATCCTTTCGGGTACCTCCCCATTGTTTGAAGAAAAATGGAATTTTCTTTTCCCTACATTGATCTCTGATATTAATGACCCATTTTTCTGATAGTGGTCTTGCCCCTGGTCCGGATTCGCCTCCAACAATGACCCAGTCAATTCCGGTGAGATCAATCATATCAATCGGGCCCAAGAGCGGCTCAAATGATATAAACTTGAGGCAGGCATGTGTCTCACGTAAATGTTCTATTCTGTAAGAATAATCTTGTGATTCCACACTGACACCTATCCAGGCATTTGATGGCCATTCTATTTCACTGTCGAGTGAGCATAGACGCTGGGAACGCTTTGTGAGTATTTGATAACGATGCCACGGAGTATTCTCAATAGTCTTGAAAACCATTTTGATATATTCAGAAGGTACGGCATCGTGAAAAAGATCACTCATAGAGTTCACAAAAATATGCTGTGATTTTTTCCAGCGAAATGGAACGCCAAGCATATGTTCATGCATGGTCACTCTGAACTCATTCCTGTAATTAGCCTGACCCATCAGATGAAGACGCTTTGCCATGCGCTCCGCATAACAATTATTACAGCCCGCACTTATTTTCGTGCAGCCTGTGACCGGATTCCAGGTCATCTCCGTCCATTCGATAGATGTTTTTGACATTAGTCACCCCTTATCGGAAACTCTATGATGAGGTCATCTGGGAGAGTATTTTTTATTCTGCATATTCTCCCTTTCGGTAGTTTTACATTGATTTTATTCTTCGCTTCAAGTTTTTTCAGAATATCCTTGTAATTTTTCAGCGTATAGGAAGTCCCGATACTATGCTCATAGAAGATCTCTTCCACTGTCATTACTTTTCCTGATAGCCCTCTTAAAAGCATCTCTTCAAGCTCATCAAGAGGCTGAGAATATTCAAACAGTCGCAGTTGTCTTTCTTCGATACAACAGAATGTAAATGAGCCTACTCCCTGGTCTTTTAGCGAGCTCATATCCGCCATAATTTCTTTCATGATTTTATAGGCTATTTTGTTTTTACTGACAAATATTATGTAATGACTTGTTTTAGTGCCTTTAACATTTTTAAAACGAAATGGCACAACATACTTTCCCCCCATCTTTCTCAAGCCGTCTGCCATTTCTGCCATTATGATGTCTTCTTTTTCACTCGCTCTCGATGTATTCATCACTTTTAAGTTTAAGTGCCTTGTTGTCTCAATTCCAAAAAGCTCGTTCATATGCTCATGAACTATTTTATTTGAAATTCCCATCAACACTCTGTTATAGTTGAAAAAGAATATGCAGTCACAGCCCCACTTTTTTATCGCAGAGCCAATCAGTTTCAAAGACAGCCCTTTGTATCCCCAAGGATCAAGAAAAAATAATGTAGGATATGAAGAATTCTCCAGTGATTTAAGGATATCTCCCGCAATCTGAATATTATTTACCTGAGGCTGGAATGTCAGTGATTCTGCATCTTTCAGGTTTCCTATTTCTCTTCGCAATGAATCGGAGTACTGTGGCTCTACATCGTTAAATATCGTTATCAGGCGTGAACGAAGGCTAGTATCACCGATAGCTTTTTCAAGTATCATCAATGGAGTAGATGGAGTTCCATCTTCGTATCTTCCAGGTCCAGAAAAGAGATCTACATAAGCAAGTTTATATTTGCTCTTAACAAGCATAATCCTGGACCACGCATTGAAGTATTTCGTGACAATTTCTCTCTTGACAAGAGATTCTTCCGTTGGTTTTTCAAACCAGTCCTTATTCGTTGCCATATCCGCCCCACTTTTCCTTTTTTATGCTGAATTATAACTCATGGCTCTTTAGATGAGCACTCTAAAATTTCTCTCCCAGAATTCGACAGACACGCGCGAAACTGGGCAGATTGTCTTTTAAAGTATCAGGCTTCAGCTTGCCGAGAACATCAAATGATCGTCTGCCCTTCCTATAGGCATTAGAGCAGTTGCGCGTGGCATATTTTAGCTTTTCTTGAACCTCGTCCCGTGTTCGCTTTTCCAACTCCGGCAATAACGGAGCCAAAGTTGATTTCTGCAATTTAGAGCCATAGTAATCTTTCAATACATTGAGGTCGGCAACAATCCATGTTTCCATGCATGTGGTCATGAACAAAACCTGATCATCGCTTGCCCTTTCTGGCTTAGTCCATGGGGTGACAGTCGTCACTCTCTGAAGATGATCCCATGCCCGGTCGATGTTTATCATAGGCTCCTCGCTGTCAATCCACATTGCTACATAATCGTTGCTGCCTTTTTGGGTATTTCCGATTCTGAAATCATCATAGACAGCATCCCGACCCCCGCAGGCAGTCAAATGTGGCATCCTTCCACTGAAACCACACTTTTCTATGAGCTTGCGAAATCCCGCACGGCAGCGTATCCGGAGTTCCTTCGAATCGCCTCCGCCTTCAACGTAAATGTGTGCACTCACCAGCGGTTCCCTCCTATATGACCTTCCGTCCATAACTGGCCGAGTCGGTATTTCTCCAGCCATTTTGCCAGATTATCTTTCCTGAGCCGGCGCATCTCGGTTTTTCCATCGTGCTTTTCGCAGACAATTATAGCTTCCGGTCGCTCTGTCATTGCGTCTACCAGGATATCAGAATGAGTGGTGATGATGAGCTGCGTCCTTTGCGAAGCCTCGACAAGCAAGTCGGCGAGTTTGGGCAGGATGTCAGGATGCAGCCCCAGTTCCGGCTCTTCAATACAAATCAGCGGAGGCGGCTGGGGATCACAGAGGATCGCAAGCAGACAAAGATAACGAAGAGTACCATCAGATAATCGCATAGCAGGAATTGAAAAATCACTCTCTGTGAAGAATATCTGGACACTGCCACCTTCAACGATGATATCAAAGTCGGTCAGCCCATCGTAAAGATCACCCAATCCTTCCAGAATGGCCCTTTTTGCCTTGGGCGTCTTGCGTAGACGGCTCAAAAACAGCCCCAGGTTGGAGAAATCCTCTTCCAGTCTGTCATTGCGCATATCCGCTTTCTGCGGCTCACGGAAAACCGTGTTCCGGCCGAATACCCATTCGCGGTAAATACGCAGCCTCTCATAGGTATCAGCCAGATAAGTAATCCCTGGATACAGTTCCGGATCACGTCGCTGAGCTAGAATCGAATATTTCATGTTAACTGTCTCTCTAGCCAGCTTCCGCTGACCTTCAAGAGCAGTTCTAACGACTGGATGTCCATTTTCGAAACGATAGAGAAAATCCGTTTTAGTATTTCTCAGGTAAGGCTTTTCATTCCTCACCTGTTCGTCATATACCCGAAAGGACTGCTCATCGCCGCGAAATGCTAAGATGTGCCGCAGCGGATACTTTCCATCAGACTTGTTGATGACAAGTTCCACCGAAGCGGGCTGATCTTTGGCACCTTTCCATACCCAATCAGTAGTTCCACCGCCACGTCGTATAACGCCATGTATATCCGAATTTGAAGTTGCTTGTGAGGTCACAGGTGTCGCCCTCAAGAGTGCAACAGCCTCGATGAGGTTCGATTTACCGGCACCGTTGGGGCCGATAAATACATTGAGGTTTTCCAGTTTTAAAGCCTGAGTATCAGGTCCGAATGAAAGCAGGTTGCACAGCTTGATCTCACGGATCAACCTCGAGTCTGGATTTACTGCCTGCTTCCGCATATCAGTGGTTGTCTCCACATACCCCAAATAAACATTCCCATTGTTGTCTATGATTATTGGCATTCCATCAGTCCCGACTGCAATGGCTGAAGCTGCATGAGCAACTCCGCCTTCAAAAGTTATCCACTTGCTGCCGTCCCATTTAAGGATTTTATTATTTCCACCTGTTGACTTCGCTCCTGCTATCCATACTGTACCATCTGCTCCAACACCTATGTCCGTTGCTTTGCCGGGCAATTTTTTCCATTTTGAGCCTATTAGTTGGTGAACAACCCCTTCTTTGTTGACAATCCATGGCATACCTTCTGGATCAACGGCTATGCGGATCGCTCCACCTTCAACTAATTTCCAATCATTGCCGTCCCATTTACGGATCTCACAACCTTCATGGGTCGCCATCGCTCCAATTATCCATACTGTGCCATCTGCTCCAACCCCGATGTCCGTTGCTTTGCCGGGTAGTTGATTCCATCTTGAGTCTTCACGCTGAAAAATAAACCCTTCTTTATTGACGACCCATGGCATACCGCCAGGATCGACAGCTATGCGGATCGCTCCACCTTCTACTGTTGTCCAGTCTCCATCATCCCACTTGAAGATCTCATAACCTCCATCGGTTGATTTCGTTCCTGTAATCCATACTGTGCCATCAGCTCCGATCCCGATGTCCGTTGCTGCAGTATCAGGTATTTTTTCCCATTCTATCATGCCCATATATTGCTTCCGGCCTCCTATTACCCTATGCTATAAGAACCTGGTTCACTGCACTCACAACTGGAATGATGAGTTGATACGCAACTGCTTACTCAATGGCAACGTCTCCTGCCCCTTACTTTGCTTTGATTTCATACCCCAGCCCTTCCAGATTCTCCCGGATCATCTTCTCCAGCCGCGCGCTCTCTTCGAACTGTGCAGCCAGTGTTTGCGTAAGATTCTTCATCTTTTCCTCAAAAGGCTCGTCATCGTCCTCGACAGCTTCTGCTCCCACATAACGCCCAGGGGTAAGCACATAGCCATTCTGTTGTATCTCTTCAGTGGTGGCGCTTTTGCAGAAACCAGATATATCTTCGTAAGCCACTGATCCGGCATCGCCACGCCAGGCGTGGTAGGTACCTGCTATCTTTTCGATGTCCTCCTCTGTCAGTTCCCGGTGCACACGGTCCACAAGCTGGCCCATCTTCCGGGCATCGATGAACAATGTCCGTCCCCTTCGATCGCGGAAACGATTGTTCTTCTTGGACCGCGCGAGAAACCAGAGGCAGACGGGAATCTGCGTGGAATAGAAGAGCTGTCCCGGCAGCGCCACCATACAGTCCACAAGATCATCCTCGATGATGGCTTTCCGAATCTCCCCTTCGCCTGATTGATTGCTGGACATGCTTCCGTTGGCCAGCACAAAGCCGGCTATGCCATGAGGCGCCAGATGATGAATGAAATGCTGCACCCAGGCGTAGTTTGCATTCCCTGCCGGCGGCGCGCCGTATTTCCAGCGAACATCATCTCTGAGCCTCTCTCCTCCCCAGTCACTCGAATTGAACGGCGGATTCGCAAGAATGTAATCTGCCTTGAGATCCTTGTGGAGATCTCGATGGAAGCTGTCAGCGTGATCCGGCCCGAGGTTGCCATCAATGCCGCGGATGGCAAGGTTCATCTTTGCCAGTCTTCTTGTGGTGGGGTTTGACTCCTGCCCATAAATACTGATGTCCCCGATTCTCCCGCCATGCGCTTCCACGAACTTCTCGCTCTGAATGAACATACCGCCTGAGCCGCAGCAAGGGTCATATACTCTGCCTTTATACGGGGCAAGCATCGAGACGAGCACCTGCACTACGCATCGCGGTGTATAGAACTGCCCCCCCTTTTTGCCTTCAGCGCTGGCGAACTGAGAGAGAAAATACTCGTAAACTCGCCCCAGAATGTCCTTCGACCTGTTCTCCCTGTCGCCGAGCCCGATCGTTCCAATGAGATCAATCAGCTCGCCGAGGCGCTGCTTGTCAAGCGCAGGTCTGCCATATTCTTTTGGAAGAACCCCTTTCAGGGAAGGGTTGTCCCGCTCAATTGCCACCATGGCATTATCCACTGTTTTTCCAATATCGGGCTGTTTGGCATGCGCCTGCAATTCCTCCCACCGCGCTTCCTTTGGCACCCAGAATATATTCTCCGCCTTATACTCATCAGGGTCTTCCGGATTGGCTCCCTGGCTCTCCTCCTCAACAAGCTGACGATGCTTCTCTTCGAAGGCATCCGAGATATACTTCAGAAAGATGAGCCCCAGCACCACATGCTTATACTCGGCTGCATCCATGTTGTTGCGCAGCTTGTCTGCCGCAAGCCAGAGCGTCGCTTCAAAGCCCAGAATCGCACCGTTCCCATTTTTCTCTTTTGTCTTTGTTCTTGCCATATTCTGCCATCCTTTTCATCATACACAAACAATATCACTTCTCAGTGAATGCAGTATGTCATCCTTAAAAATCATCAACTATTTCTTTCAACTTCGTGCTCAGAATTGCAGTTCTTGTTTCTGCTGAATCGGCACGAGATGAGTCTCTTCAATACTTCTACCTGTTTCATACTTATTTTTCCGGGATCACGTTTCAAAACGTCTCCAACAGTTTCCCAAGTATTCTTCTCCAAAAAAATTCTATCCCAGACACTTATCCGTGCAACAGAAATATCAACAAGAAGAGGAGTGAGATCTTTCAACATGTCATAGAACGCCCTTTGCTTCCACCGAGGTGAACCATTGCCATCGAGTATGCCATTGATTCCCGCCTGTCCGAACTGCTTTTCTGATGAATTATTTGTCCAGAATCCACCATGCGCTGCCTTGCGGAGCGCCGCATCTTCATGATTTTTACAGTATTGAAAGTATTCTTTGCGCGGAAATGAGGCCAGTTCTCCGTAGAAAGTAGCTTTCAGAGTTATACATCGATATCGGTTGAAGTGCTGCTCCTCATCTAACTCAATTAACGCATCTCCTCCTGAGCCGAAATTATCTACAGCGACAGATTGACTGAGAGATACATCCCATTGCCCGATACGTGAAGGAAAATCATCAAGAATGCCACCAAGCTGTTTATAAATGTCATATATTTCCGAAGCCCATCTGGAGGATAACAATTCTTTCCTGCAATTGAATGATAGTGTCTTGCCGCCTAATATCCAACGGAGATGATTCTCTCTCTGCTTTCTTTCAGTGTTCATGCCCTGCTGATTCCGTATAGTTACAAATTATATACAAAATAGCCATATTATTGCTATTTTGATATAATTCTAGAGCCTGAAAAAGTAACCTTCCGCCTACACTCTGAAACTCCCAGCATTTCCAGGGCCAAACTACAGAATTAGCCGGGATAATTGGGCTCGCTTCATTCACAAAGTCAATCCCGGTCAGATCTGTTTTTGAAAGCATAGTCAATGGCAATGATTAGTAAAATTTATTTTTCTTACCTGCATATCAGCAAATACCAGTCAGGACATGTGCCTGACAGCCCTCAGAGCGGCCCATTTAACGCTCCCGAAGAGGATTCGAATCATTTTTCTCTCAAATGGTCGAAAACATCCTCTGGAAAGCATGCAGCGAGGCATCTCTATTCCATCTGCCATAGGCTTTTCAGGGATCGCCTGTTTTGATTTTTATTGTCATAGCTGATATAATTATATCATAGACTAGCAATAATCGCTTCCTGAAAAGCCATTTCATCACAGCTCAATCAAAATGCCCATCTGAAAGGCTGTTTTATGCATCAGCGTGATTTCGATCCTTTATTCTTCGATGCCGACGATGAAGCAGACGGGGGCTTCCGTCGCGATCGCAGCAGACAGGTAGTTTTGAAACTTGAAGACGGCGAGCCAGTCTGCGACGTGGACGAGCTCGTGCAGAAGATCGCCACCCGCTCGATTAACAGATACGATGCGGCATTCGAGGCAGACGAGGAACTGGATCTGATAATGCTCAAACGCCGTGGAATCGACTTCAGGCTCGGCGAGCTACTCACCCTGTTCAAGAAGAAGAAGGGCGAGGACTATATGGGGCATCGCTCCATAGGGACTTTCTCTGTCGAGCACCTGTCGTTCTCAGGGCGGCTGGCTTCAGAGCTGATGCGCAACAGCGAGCTGCTGTCAAATCTGCCATTGACGAAGGAAGCGTATCTTCAGGGTGAGATCAAAAAGAGCGCTCTCAGACATCTGTCGAGGGTACTTACGCCGGAAAACGAAGCAGAGTGGATCGCGAAGACAAAGAAGCTGTCGCTCAAAGCGCTGGAGAGAATGGTAAAGAAGGCTCTTCAGGAAAATAAAATGGCCGAGGAGGAGGGCGGCGAGCACGATAGCTCTGGCGGCGAGCGCAAAGGATCGGCAGGAGCAGATGGCTCTAACGGCTTTGAGCACGATGAATTGGCAGGTGCAGACAGATCAGATGCTTATGAGCCACATGATAACGAAATTCCATCGGAGGAAAGCACAGAGCCGCAGAAGGGATTGATGATGTATCTGGATGTCTCAATCAGGCTCGCTCCTGTCTGGGATTTCGCGCTTGAGCAGTTCCGCAACGGCGAGCAGGTCAACGGCTCAACAGGCACTTTCGTTGAAGCTCTTCTCGCAAACTACATCACATCAGGGAAAAGGCCAGGCAATCGCAGCTCAGCTCCTGCCGCAGACTCGGAACTGCCTGTCTTCTACAGATGTCATATGAAGAAGCCGATGAGATGTGTGGAGCCGTACGATGATGATCTGCAGATTACTGCAGGGAAGTCTCTATCAGGCTCTCAGGAAGATGAAGGCTGCGTGACGAGGCAGATCATCTTCCCGCCCTCCTTCTACGAGACACCTGAGACTGTGGAAGATCTCGCAGACAAGCTGATAGAGCTGGCGAGATACCGCCAGGAACTGGATGTGGGAATGGCAAAGATTCTGTGGGCCATCGAATACTGGGAGCTTTACAGTGTGCTAGGCTACAGCCAGATCGAAGAGTATGGGAAGAAGAAGTGCGACCTTCCGAATTCAATGCTCTACCGCATGATGAGGATGGCCGATGGATTAAGGAGGAGGCCACTAATCGAGAAGGCTTTCAAGGTCAGGCTCATCTCAAAAGAAAATGCGAGGCAGATCCTGAGAATATCAGACGAAGACAATGAGAGGATCTGGATAGACTATGCAGCCCACTCACCGAGCGTGGCGCTGAAGGAAGAACTGGAGCGCTGCATGAGAATCATCGACTATGACTGCTTCTCCCGCTCGTTCTACAATATTCTGCCAGGCTTCAGATACATAACAGATGAGAGATACGGCGAGCTCCCGGATGATATCAAGAAAGCTATCAGGACAGGCTCATGGTACAGGCGATCTTCACCCGACGAAGCCTGGCCGCTTGATGAGAACGACGAGCACGAGTTGATGGAGCGCGATCCCCGCCTGGAAGAGCCTTGGAGATATTTCGAAGATGTCGATGACTTTCTTGCCTACGAGGCGGAAGTTTCAGAGAGGAAGAGTAAAAAAGTCCTGTGTGCGAGTCTCGAATGCCAGGATGGGGAGAGCAGAAAAACTCTGTGTGCGAGTCTCGAAAATAAGGCTGACTGCGATGAAGCTACTCTCTCGAAAGCCAGGGAGGTCTGCACGATGCCGCACGGTGCCGACCCTGCAGAGACTTTTGTTCTGGATATTCTTGCTGATCAGATCGGCACTCCTCTAAAACATTCGACAATGCCGATCAGGTTCTTCCTGCCTGAAGAGCTTTTTGGAATGTGGAATACCTGCTTCGGCCTGTACCTGCTGCAGCCCGGCGCGGATGATTCGGCTCAGGGCTTCATTGCGGCGCTGCTGCAGGAATGGCTTGTCACTGAGAGGCTCCATTTCAAGGTGACGCGCAATTATACAATCCTGAAGCGGGACCGCTTCCGCTGCCAGGTGCCTGGATGCAATTGCCGCCGCAACCTGCACATCCACCACATCATCCCACGTTCTCACGGCGGCAGCGACGATCCAGCAAATTTAATCGTATTGTGTGAAAAATGCCATCTGAGACTTCTGCACGATCTTCATACGCTCAAGATAGAAGGCACTGCCCCTTTCAACCTCACCTTCACCTTCGGTGGCGACAGCCTTCGCAGAGATGGCAGGTACTTTCTGAAATATGTGAGAGGCAGAAAAGTCCTGATGCCGGCGAGCAGACAGGAGTGGCGATGAAAGGATGACTGTCCGAAGGAACAGTTTCCCTGTCTGTCCTCGACTGATTTGTCAATAATAGAGTCTGTCCCTGTTTTTTGTCGGGGAATATTTGTACAGGTGCAGGGTAGCATCGGAGCTTATGCAGAAAACATAAGGGGTGCCGCTGTTGTCGAGAGCAACGGCTATATAACAGTTGGCCTCCTCTGGAGGGCCGAACCCCAGATTGCCGGTGTCGGTCCACGACGAGCCCAGGTACTGCTTCACTTTATACAGCCCGTTCGGATTATCTGACAGCAAATCAGAGAAGGCCAGATAGACATTTCCATTCCTGACTGCGGGAGATCCGAAGAAATATGGATAGTAAATCACACCTGATGCGCTGATGGCAGGAAGGGCTGTCCAGGAGCCGTTTTTGAGGACCTGCACGTTCAGAGTGGAGTAATCCTTCGGGGCTTTTGCCGCCTTATTCGTTTCCTGCAGGCCTGTGTAAGCCACGTAGAGCTCGCCGCCGCTGTCGAGAGCCAGACCCAGCGTGTTAGTAGCGCCGCTGAAATCACCCAGTATCGTCCAGACGCCGTCCAGGAAGCAGCCTGCCACAAGCGAATCGCAGTCCATGAAGAGCATGTATGGCGTGTTCCCCCTGCCGGTCATCTTTGGATACATGCCGTTGAAGCCTTCCGACAGGAAGCCGTGCCAGACGCCGCCTGCATCGAAATATCCGGCCGTGACGTACTGGTCACCCTGATCCTGGTATTCATAGGCAAGGTATGCGTAGACGCCGCTCACATACAGAGAAGGGAAGGCGGCGCCGCTCACCGTTCCCACTGAAGAAAAGGCGCCGTTCTGGTATTTCACCACATGCACGTCGTCGTCCTGGCAGTAGGCCAGGTACGGCACATCGTTTTCGTTGAGGCAGAGCGACGAGAATCCGCCGCTGTCTCCCACATTGATCGTCTCGAGGGCATGGTATCCGGCGCTGTCGAAAGTGCCGAAGCAGATTGTCGAGCTGCCGAGGTTCTCATCGTAAACGTCGTAGCTTACATAGGCGACTCCCTTCGATGAGAAGCGGAGGTTGGGATACATCTGGTATGTCTTCGGAACAGCCCCCATGTCCCACCACCGGCTGGTCGGAGTAGGCGTCGGACTGGCTGATGTTGGAGACGGCGAAGGGGAAGGCGAATATGTCGGCGACGGAGTCGGCGTGACCGAGCCCGTAGGCGACGACGTCGGAGTGACGGACGGCGAAGGAGAGGGGGACGGCGGCGTGGGCTGAGGAGTGGGGTTCGGCACAGGGTCGTAATCCATTGCAAAGCTGTTGCTGGAAGCGCCCCCGTCTGTATAAAGCGTTATAGAGAGCAGCGCTGCAGCTTTTTCCGATGCGGCGCTCTTTGGCTGCGGAACTCTGCAGATTACCTGCGAATCGGCCCAGAGGCTTATCAGATCGGCTGTCCCGCTCGTCCCATCCTGAAAGCCGAATCGCACCGATCCGCTTCCCATCGAGCTGCCGAAGCCTGACCCTCCGATCTGGCACCAGTCACCTATTCGCACCGGCTGTCCCTGATTGTTCAGATTCACTATTCCCTGTATCTGCGGCGCTGCTGCGCCGTTACTACCCCAGTATGAGTATGTGTCCGAGCCTCCTCCACCTCCGCAGCCGGCAAAAAGAAGCATCGAGATGACGGTCAGAACGGTTATGAGATAAGGAACAGCCAGTTTGTGATTCATTTATTGCCTCCTTCAGATATTGCGCGCCATCTGCCGGGCAGTGGCAGCCTGCGACATTATACAGTATATGCCGTGAATGTGAAGATTCCGCGGAGATTCTGTCAAGATTCCGTGAAGAGCGAAAAGTCCTGGGACTCAGGAAGGAAATGATTCCGGGGAGCAGGAATACCGTGACATATAGCGCCGATGATGCGCCGCATGAAAGGAGAATATCAGCATGCAGATTTCCAGGATCATCGATGAAATGGTTATCAGGAGCTTCGCGGAAGATATCGGGAGCGGCGACATTACGACAGAACTGCTGATCCCGCCTGACCGGATCTGCAGGGCGGATATCCATGTAAAGGCAGACGGCGTCGTGGCTGGGCTGGAGATCCCGGCAGCGGTATTCAGGGCTCTCGATCCGCAGATGGAGTGCACGTTCCACTGCAGGGACGGCGATAAAGTCAAAAAAGGCCAGACTCTCCTCTCTTTAAGGGGGAAGGCGCAGGCGATCCTGACCGGAGAGAGGACTGCGCTGAACTTCCTGCAGCACCTGTCAGGCATAGCGACGATAACGAACTCGATTGTAAGGATGCTGGAAGACAGCACAATCACGCTCCTCGATACCAGAAAGACCGTCCCGGGAATGCGCCTTCTGGAGAAATACGCCGTCGCGGCAGGTGGAGGGAAGAATCACCGCATGGGCCTCTTTGACGGGATCCTGATAAAGAACAACCACCTGAAGTTCAACGCGCTGAAAGACGCCGTCACAAGGGCAAAGGCCGCAGCTCCGCCGCATATAAAGGTGGAAGTGGAGGTCGAGAGCCTCGCGCAGCTCGAAGAGGCCCTCGAGGCAGGCGCCGACATCATAATGCTGGACAACATGGATGCCGCGACGATGAAAAAGGCTCTCGAGCTGATAAACGGCAGGGCGAAGGTGGAAGTCTCGGGGAACGTGACGGAAGAGACGATACCGTCGCTCGTGGAGCTTCGTGTGGACTATATCTCGATGGGAAGGCTCACGCACTCTGCAAAGGCACTCGACATAAGCCTCAGGATCACCGTGCCGGAGGAAAAAGAGTGAGCCGGGAGCAGCATACAGGCGCAGCCGATTGCAGCTGGCAGAGAGATGTCAGATATTTCGACACTCTGTCGTCCACGAACGACCTTGCGAAAGAGCTTGCCAGGCAGGGCGCGCCGGAAGGCACGGCAGTACAGGCAGGCGTTCAGACCGGAGGGAGGGGAAGGCTGGGCCGCACCTGGATATCCCCTCCTGGAGGGCTCTGGCTCTCTCTCATCCTGAGGCCTCCTCTTCCGGCTGAGAAGTGCTCGAGCCTGGCTCTTCTCGTGTCGCTGTGGGTCATCGAGTGCCTCGAGAAAAGAGCGGCTCTGCCCTTCGAGGTATACTGGCCCAACGATATATACGTACAGCGGAAAAAGCTGGGAGGGATCCTTCTCGAGAGCAGCGTGTCAAAAGGCGGAGTTGACTGGATTGTGGCCGGTATAGGGCTCAACGTCAACAACGAAACAGACGGCCTCCCGGATGAACTGAAAGCAGTGTCTCTCTGCTCTTTCGGCATTGCGGCGGACCTGGCGGAAATAAGGGACGGGCTTCTGTCCCGGATAGAAAAGCATTACCGGATTTTCTGCACTGAAGGGAGCGCTGCCTTCATCCAACCTCTGAGGTCGAGGCTCGGAATGACAGGAAAAGAAGTGGAACTGACAGAGGTCTCCGGCACGAGGAGGGTCAAGGTTCTCGATCTCGGAAATGACGGGGAACTGGTGATAGAGGCCGATGGAGCAGTCGAGACCATCCGCTCTGCAGAGCGCGTCAGGCTCATTGACTGACCGGCGGCGACTCGTCAGTCGGCCTTTACTATCTCCGCCGCCGAGCGTACCAGTCGCTCCATGATAGCCCAACCGAGTCCGTCCTTCGTAATCGCCTCTACGAGAACCACGGTCATCTCTTCGTGCTCGAAGGCCCTCAACTGCGAGAAGAGGTTCCTGGCTATCCCCTCGATGTCCCTCCTGGAGCCCATCACCTTGACAGGATGGCCTGCGCCGAGACGCGAGGCGCTCTCCTCCGTGAGGAGAAAGCCTGTCCTGCACTCCGGCGGAAACGTGCCGGCAAGGGCAGGCATCTTCCTGATCACCCTCTCTGAATCGCCTTCGATCAGGATGATCCTGAGGGATGACGAGAACTTCTCGAAATGAGTCGAGTGGTTGTCGTTTGACAGCATGGGGCTGAATCCCAGCACCCTGGAGATCTCCTCCTGTGTTACGAAGCCGCTCCTCGCTATCCTGAAGGGATTTGACGTCACATCTATGATCGTGGACTCTATGCCGAGAGCCTCTTCATCAGGGCATGTTATTATGGCGTCTATCCTGCCCCGCATCTCTTCGATCACGTGAGACGACGTGACAGGCGAGAAGCGCCCCGAGATATTGGCGCTCGTCGCGACGACAGGAGTCTCGCAGGCGCTGAGAAGAGCCGTGGCGATAGAGTTCCTGGGGACGCGGATCCCGACCTTCTGGGAGCCGGAGGTGACAAGATCGGAGATGCTGTCCGTCTTTTCGCAGAGCAGCATCAGGGGGCCGGGAAGAAACTTGTCTATCAGTTTGACAGCATCTTCAGGTATCTTCTTCACATACCTGCCAATCAGGTCGACTGAAGGAAGATGAAGGGTGAGCGGATTCATCGACGAGCGCCCCTTGACCTGGAAGACCTTCCTGACACTGTCATCCCTGTCTGCGGCCACGCCGAGACCGTATACGGTCTCGGTGGGGAACGCCACGAGCGCCCCTTCTCTCAGCATACCTGCGACCCCGGCGATCTCCGGAATGTCCTTTCCCCTCTTCACCTCTATTATCTTCGTTTCCATGTAAACCTCACAATATCTTCTTTACTTGGATTCAGCAGGGTCCTCCCGGAGCAGGGCCGGTTCCTGAATCGGATCTCATATTTCAGTTATTACTGCAGTGTTCAAGTGGCCAGGTGGTCGAGGGATCCAGGGATGGTAAAACCAGATCCGAACTTACCCTTCTCTTTGATAATCTCCGCTTTCGATCATCTGCGCGACCTCTTCAAAGAGCGCGCTGAGAATATCCTCTTCCCTGACTTTTCTTATTATCCTGCCCTTTCTGAAAATCGCGCCTTCCCCTTTTCCTCCCGCCACGCCTATGTCTGCCATCCTGGCCTCGCCGGGACCGTTTACCACGCAGCCCATCACGGCGACCCTGATCGGGGCGTCCCACCGGGACATCCCTTCCTCGACGGCCTTCGCTAGGCCGACCAGGTCGATCCGGGTCCTCCCGCAGGTGGGGCACGACACTATCACAGGGCCTCTCTTCCTCAGGTTCAGCGCCTTCAGTATCTCATAGGCCACCTTTATCTCCTCGACAGGGTCCTCTGTGAGAGACACCCTGACCGTATCTCCCATTCCCATTGCGAGCAGCGCGCCGATCCCGACTGCCGAGCGGACCGAACCGCGGAGAAGCGTGCCTGCCTCTGTGACCCCTATATGGAACGGATAGTCCACCTGCTGCGCAAGCAGGCGGTGCGCCTCCAGAAGAAGCGGCACGTCGAAAGCCTTCATCGAGATCACGATATCTCTGAAGCTCAGATCCTCGAGGCGGCGCACTTCCATGAGGGCGCTCTTCACAAGCACCTCGGCGGTCAGATCGCCGTGCTCCTTCAGAAGGCTACGGTCCACCGAGCCGGCGTTGACACCTATCCTTATTGGAACGCCTCTCGCAGAGGCCCTCCTGACTATCTCCCTGAGAGCGCTCTTTCTCTTCAGGTTGCCCGGGTTCAGCCTCAGCTTGTCCACGCCCTGATCGAGCGCCGCGAGGGCGATATCGGGATCGAAATGGATATCTGCGGCGACAGGTACCGGCGATCTTTCCACTATGGCGCCGAGGGCTCCGGCTGTTTCCATGTCGGGCACTGCAACGCGCACGAGCTCGCAGCCGGCCTGGGCGAGCCTGTCGATCTGCGCGCAGGTCCCTGCCACATCGGCAGTGCGCGTCGATGTCATGGACTGCACGAGCACCGGCGCTCCTCCTCCGATTGTGCTATTGCGGATCCTTACGGCTCTCGCCGTCCTTCTGTCAATAGTGCCATCCGTCATCAGCGCAGCCCGTCACTTGAATAATGTAATCCCGTGCATGGCCTTCTGTATGTCATTGGCCGTAAAGAAGATCATCACGAGTATCAGGATGAAGAAACCCACGAGGTGCACGAGTCCTTCCTTCTCCGGGTTGAGAGGCTTCCTTATTATGCCGCTGATGACGAGCAGGAAGGCCCTGCATCCGTCAAGAGCCGGAAACGGAATGAGGTTGAACACACCGATCAGCGCGTTGATCACGCCGACAAAGTAGAGAAGCTGAGGGAATCCCTTCTTGGCAACCTGGAAGAGAGACATGGCTATCCCGAGCGGGCCCGCAGAGCCTCTGACTATCTCCTTCATCACTTTCTTCTTATCAGGAGAGGAGACGAAGAACTTATAGATTATGTAAGGGCTGCAGCTGAACCTCAGGATGTCCACGGCGCCTTTTTTTATGACCTCGCCGAAGGGCTTGCGCTGCACCCCTATGTCGATGGCCGTGTCATCGCTCATTATGCCTATCACTCCGACCTTTTTCGGCGGCTCGCCGGACTTTTCGTCCACTTCTCTGGTGTCCGTATGGATGACCTGCTGCATTATCTGCGCACCATCCCCGTCTCCCCTCTTCCACTGGACGGTGATGTCCTGATCGGGACAGGCGTTCACACTCTTCACGAGCTCCTCGTAGTCGTTTACAGGCGCGCCGTTGACGCTCAGGATGAGATCGCCCGGCTTTATGCCTGCCTTCTCGGCAGGCATCTCCTTGATTATCGCTCCCACCCTGGGCTTCAGGTAAAACTGGCCGACGCCGAAGACGAGGCCTCCCACCCAGAAGATGAGCAGAGCCGCTATGTAGTTCATCAGCGGGCCCCACAGGATGATCTTGACCCGCTCCCAGGGCGTCTTGTTCTGGAAGTGCCCCTTGTCATTTGGATCTGTCGCAGGCTCGTCCTCGCCTTCCATCCTGACAAAGCCGCCGAAAGGGAAAAGCCTCAGCGAATACTCGGTATCGACGAATGGCTCCGGAGCGACTTCCTCTTCGGGCTTCTCCTTCTCCTTCTTCTTCATGGAGGGGAACCAGTGGCATCGATAGCGCCCTGTCTCGTCCTTCTTGAACGTGAATATCAGCAATCCAAAGCCGAGGGCGAACTCGTAAACCCTGACGCCGCATCGCTTCGCCATTATGAAATGGCCGAGCTCGTGGATGAAGATGATGAAGCCGAAAGAGAATATCACTACAAACAGCGCAGGCAGGTTTGACACAAGCCACCAGAGCGTGTGCAGGACATTGAACGAGGACAGAGACATATTAATCACTCCTTATATTGGAAGAGCATCGCGCTCTACCAGACAATCATTGCGACATCATATCTACAACAGACTGACGGTGCCTATTCACTGCGCCGACAGAGACTGATGTAACTCTCACTTTCTTACTCCATGTTTCAGAACCAGATTTTCCGATACCTTCCTGGCCCACCTGTCAGCTTCGCAGAGGTCCTGAAAGGTCGCCTCTCTCAATGGATGATGGTCGTCCATCACCGATTCAACGATCCGGGGAATCGATGAGAACGATGTCTCTCCGTTCAGGAACCGGGCCACGGCGACTTCGTTCGCGGCGTTCATCACGCAGGGCATGGTGCCTCCCTCGGCGCCTGCCCTGTAGGCAAGGGACAGGCACGGGAATCTCTCGAAATCCGGCCTTTCAAACGTCATCTTCCCGACAGAGGCGAGGTCGAGAGCGCTCCAGTAATGCGGGAGTCTCTCAGGATATCCCATGGCGTACTGGATCGGAAGCCTCATGTCAGGAGGCGACAACTGGGCAATCGTAGAGCCGTCCTGAAACTCGACGAGCGAGTGTATGATGCTCTCAGGGTGGATTACCACCTCTATCTTCTCCAGAGGAATGGAGAAGAGATGATGAGCCTCCAGCACCTCAAACCCCTTGTTCATCAGAGTGGCTGAATCCACCGTAATCTTCCTGCCCATCTTCCATGTCGGATGATTCAGCGCATCATTAACTGTCACATCTTCCATCTGCGACTTCGATCTCGTCCTGAACGGGCCTCCCGACGAAGTGATGAGAAGGCGCTTGACGGCGCTCTTTCTTTCCTTCCTGAGACACTGAAGGATCGCCGAGTGCTCGCTGTCGACAGGCAGTATCCTCGCTCTGTGGCCGCGGGCCTCGCGCATCACCATATCGCCGCCCACCACGAGAGCTTCCTTCGTGGCCAGCGCGACATCCCTGCCTGCCTCGAGCGCTCTGAGAGTCGGTTGGAGCCCAGCCATCCCGACCACTGCTATCAAAACCATATCGCATTGCTCAATCGAGGCTATTCTCGACAGGCAGTCCCCGCCGCTCCATATTACCGGGCCCTTTCCATCGAGAGCGCCTGAGAGCTTTCCGGCAGCTTCCTCATCACTGAGTCCCACCTCGGAGGGTCCGAACTCTGCGATCTGCCTTCTGAGCCCTTCCCAGTCTCTGTTCGCCGCAAGGCCAACAACTGAGAAAAGGCCGGGAAACTTCCGAACCACGTCGAGAGCCTGGAGTCCTATGGAGCCGGTCGAGCCTATGATCGATATTGTTTTTTTCATCGCCTTCAACGGTTAACTGCGTAATTTCCTCATCAGAAGAACAGGATCAGGTATTTAAAGTAAAAATATGCCACAGGTGCGGTTATGAAGAGGGAGTCAAACCTGTCAAGGACTCCTCCGTGGCCCGCGATTATATCGCCTGAATCCTTGACCGACACGTCGCGCTTCAGAATTGACTCCCAAAGATCACCTATCTGGGCGAAGACACTGATCAGAACTGCCAGGACGGCACAGTGGATCAGAGGGAGCCCTGTCACATATCCCCAGATGCCGGAAGTGATGACCGCCGCCGCCACTCCTCCTATCGATCCCTCTACAGTCTTGCCGGGACTGATTCCGGGGCACAGCTTGTGCCTTCCGAAGAACTTGCCTATAAAAAATGCCCCAATATCGGAGAAGGAAGTGGCGAATACGAGAAACATCACACATACCGCTCCCTGCTCGAGATGCCACGGCCCTATCGCCACCAGGCCGGTCGGCTTTCGAAGCAGGATTATGAATGAAAAGAGCCAGGCGACGTACAGGTATCCCAGTATGGTCACCCCTGAATCTATGAAAGTCGAGACATGATAACTTTTTCTGCATATGAACACAATCAGCGTGTACAGGATCAGAAGCGTCAGCGTGTCCGCGTAGTGCCTCTCATTGTATGCAAAGGACGTGCAGAACAGGATGAACCCGCACAGTATTCCTGTCGCCTTCGAGGGCCTGATGCCCTTTCTGAAGGCGAGATTGTAAAACTCGTTGAGCCCCAGGATCCCTATCGTGAGGACCTCGAGGGCCATGGTCCAGGCGCTCCACGTCACCAGGAAATAGGAGCCGACTATCAGCAGTGCGCCTACAAAAATCCTCTTCCTAAACATAAAGACCCCTGGAGCGACAAGTGGATGAGCTCAAGCCTTCGTACCTCCAAAACGCCTGTCCCGCCCCTGGTAGTCAAGAATTGACATTACGAGCTCCCTGGGAGTGAAATCAGGCCAGTACGACTGGGTGAAGACCAGCTCCGTATATGCAAGCTGCCACAGGAGAAAGTTGCTGATCCTCATCTCGCCGCTCGTTCTTATCAGAAGATCCGGATCGGGCTGACTCGCAGTGGACAGGTACCGGGAAAACGTCTCCTCGTCCACGGCTTCCGGCTCCAGCCCCCCCTTCCGCACATCAATCGCGATTTCGCGGCAGGCATGCGATATCTCGTGCCTTGCGCTGTAGTTTACAGCCAGGTTCAGCACGAGGCCGGTGTTGTCTTTCGTATGCTCCTCCGTCTTCCTGAACTCCTTTACAAGGCTGGCGGGAAGATCGTCGAGAGTGCCGATTATCCTGAACCGCACACCGTTTTTATGGAGATGCTGCCGCTCCTTTTTGCTGTAAAACTCGAAGAGCTTCATCAGAATCGAGACTTCCTCGCGGGAGCGGTTCCAGTTCTCCCTGGAGAACGCATAGGCTGTTAAAAACTCAATATCGAGCGTTCTGCACGTCTCCACCGTGCTCCTGAAGACCTTCACGCCCTCCCTGTGCCCCATCACCGAAGGAAGTGAATGAGAGCGCGCCCAGCGCCTGTTTCCGTCCATGATTATCGCGATGTGCCGCGGCATCCTCTGGCGGTCGAGACGGGCAATCAGCTCATCAAGCGTGGCTTCCGGAGCCTGCAGAGTGTTGGCATGGATCATTCTGCTTTCCTCAATTCCATTTTGTAAGACAGTGAGGAAGTGGATGCAGGGAAGCCGGAAAACCACTGACAGGATAGACTTCCGGAGCGGCTGAAGCGGCGCGCGGCTGCCTGACAGCTCTATTCATAGTCCTCATATGAAAGAAGGAGCTCCAGTCCTTCTTCACGCTCCCGCTCGGCTATAATTCTCAGCTCCCCTTTTCCATATCTTGCGCGAGGAGGCGCGACAACCGCTGCCCTCCATGGGTGAATACCTTTATTGGCGAGAAGCCTGCGCCCCTCATTCCAGGTAAACCCCACTGCTCTCAAATCTCCATTATCTCCTTTTCCTTGTTCGAGGCAATATCATCGAAATCCTTGATATACTTGTCTGTAAGCTTCTGCACCTTGTCCTGGGTGCCGCGCTTCTCATCCTCCGACAAGGTCCCTGCCTTCTCGAGCTTCTTGAGATCCTCGTTGACATCCCTGCGTATGTTTCTGAGAGAGACCTTCCCCTCTTCCACTTTCTTCTTGACTACCTTGACCAGCTCTTTCCTCCTCTCTTCTGTGAGAGGCGGAACGGCAAGCCTGACGGCGTTCCCGTCGTTGACCGGATGGATGCCTATATCGGATTTCTGAATCGCTTTCTCAATCGGTCCAAGCATCGTCTTGTCCCATGGCTGCACGACGACTGTCCGCGCATCCGGGAGCGAGATCTTGGCAAGCTGGCTGATGGGCATCATGGAGCCATAGGCATCAACATGCACTCTGTCAAGGATGGATGGCGTTGCTCTGCCTGTCCGGACAGTAGTCAAGTCCTTCTTCAATGCATCCAGTGACTTCACCATGCGATCTTCTGCGTTTTTTATCAAATTCGGATCTACCATGCTCACTCCTCCTTCACGAGTGTCCCAACCTGTTCTCCCTGAACAATTCTCTTGATATTCCCCTGTTCCCTTACATTGAAAACATATATCGGAATCCTGTTATCCATGCAGAGTGATACTGCAGTGGAGTCCATCACCTTCAGGCCTCTCTTCAGAACGTCGATGTAGCTCAACTCGGTGAACTTCCTCGCGTCCGGGAACTGCTTCGGATCCTTGTCATATACGCCATCCACGAGGGTGGCCTTCAGGATGACCTCGGCTCCGATCTCAAGCGCGCGAAGCGCGGCAGTCGTATCGGTCGTGAAATAGGGGTTCCCTGTCCCGCCTGCGAAGATCACGACACGTCCCTTCTCGAGATGCCTGAGCGCCCTTCTTATGATGAAGGGCTCGGCAACTTCCTTCATCTCGATGGCTGTCTGTATCCTCGTCGGAACATTCAGCTTCTCCATCGCTTCCTGGAGCGCAAGCGCGTTGATGACAGTGGCTATCATTCCTATCGTGTCGGCAGTGCTTCTCATCATGTGGGAAGCCTCCCGGCCTCTCCAGAAATTTCCGCCGCCTACCACCAGCGTCACCTGCATGCCCAGAGCGGTAATCTCCTGTATCTCACCGGCGATTGAGCTTATCGTGTCCAGATCGAGGCCGAAGCCTCGCTTGCCACAGAAGGCCTCGCCGCTTAATTTTACCAGTATTCTGCTGTATCTGCTCACCTTCGAGTCCTCTTCTTTCAGAGATGTCATCTGAGGCTGCCTGAGAGCCTTTGACAACTACTCGGCCTCTCCTCCGAGGACATAGCGGGTGAAGCGGTTTACCACTATATTCTCACCTGTCTTTGCGATGACATCCTTGATGATATCCCCGACTTTCTTGTCCTCGTCACGGATATAGCCCTGCTCGAGAAGGCATATCTTCGAAAGATATTTGTCGAGCCTGCCTTCTATTATCTTCTCGATGATCTCGGGCTTTTTGTTCTCCTCGACGTTCTTCCTGGCAGCTTCCCGCTCCTTGTCGATGACTTCCTGCGGGATCTTGTCACGTGATACATACTGAGGGCCCTGCGCCGCGATCTGCATCGCCAGCTCCTTCGCGAGGTTCTGGAACTCCTCTGTCTTCGCCACGAAGTCGGTCTCGCAGTTCAGCTCGAGAAGAACGCCTATTCTGCCCATGTGGATGTACGACTCTATTCTGCCCTGATTGGTCTCCCTGTCCTTCTTCTTGTCGGCCTTCTCAGCGCCCTTCTGCTTCAGAATCGACTGGGCCATCTCCATATTGCCTTCTGATTTCACAAGTGCGTTCCGGCACTCCATCACGCCGGCACCTGTCTTTTCTCGTAACTCTTTTACTGCAGCAGCTGATATTTCCAATGTTGCTTCCTCCTTTATCGCTCTAATCCGCTGTATTATTCAGAATAATCTACACCGACTCTGCAACTGTCGCAGGGACCGATTCCGCAGCCGGGCCGGCAGCATCTGCCGGGGCTTCGAGAGAGGCTTCCTGGGACTGTTCGCCTTCCATCTCGGTCATTCTCTGAGCTTCCAGCTCAGCCTTTGCTTCGAGCGCCGCGTCTGCCATCTTGCTGCACAGAAGCTTGACGGCTCTGATTGCATCGTCATTTCCGGGGATTGGATAATCTATCTCATCAGGATCACAGTTCGTGTCGACAATCGCGACTACAGGGATGCCGAGAATCCTGGCCTCCTGCACTGCAATCCTTTCTTTTCTCGGGTCAATTACGAAGAGCGCACCGGGAAGACCGTTCATGTTCTTGATTCCGCCCAGGAACTTCTCCAGCTTCTTCATCTGGTCGAGCTTGTTCTTGACCTCCTTCTTCGGGAGCATCTCGAAGAACCCCTCATCGCGCTCCTTCTCAAGATCTTTGAGCTTGTGGATTCTCTTGCTGATCGTCTTGTAGTTCGTAAGCATTCCGCCCAGCCAGCGCTGGTTCACATAGTACATGCCGCACCTGGTGGCATCCTCGACCACCGCCTCCTGGGCCTGCTTCTTCGTACCCACGAAGAGCACCGATTTCCCATCTCTGACGGTATCCATTATGAAATTGTAAGCCTCTTTTACCTTCACCACCGTTTTCTGGAGATCGATGATGTAGATTCCGTTTCTTTCGGTAAAGATGTAACGGGCCATCTTCGGGTTCCATCTTCTGGTCTGATGGCCGAAATGGACTCCAGCTTCCAGCAGCTGCTTCATTGAGATAATGGTTGCCATTTTCTGTAACTCCCTCCTGGGTTTCACCTCCGCCCCTTCAACTTTCTGCCTTACTCCGATACAGCAAAGATTTATATCGGGGCACCCAGGCAGAAATCCAGAGCGTGAGCATTTTCCGGCAATGTGATTTCAGATCCGCATCTCTTCAGTCTTTTATGTCAGTCAGTCACCTCCATCCGCATTCCTGCCTGCCGGCAGGAGAAAAAAAAATAAAGGCACACAATTCCCTCTATTTTAATGCTCTGACACATCAAATGTCAAGTCTTCATGAAAACTTAATTCGCTGCGCTCACAAATTGGAAGAATGGAATACTGGAAAGCTCCATTATTCCAACACTCCATTATTCCCCTCATACGGGGGCAGGCAAACCGCACCGTTACAATAAATTGTAGAAGTTCAGAGACATTCGGGGATACGCATTGCATGGACATCAGGAACTATGCCCATACCTCGGAAAGATCTATGGTCAGCTCCGGGAATATGCCTGGAGTGAAGCTGTCTTTTTCGGATCGTTCAGCCACGGGAGTGTATGATTCACCTTCACGCTCATATTCCTCTACTTTCTTTTCGTCCGGGTCCACAATCCAGAACCAGCGCACCCCGTAACGGGCATAAAGCTGCTTCTTGCTCAGTCTGTCGTATTTTACTGTCGAAGGTGACATTATCTCTATCAGAAGGTCAGGGGCCCCGTCAACACCGCGTTTCGACAAAATATGGAGATTCTCTTTCAGAATAAAGATGATATCAGGCTGGACCACTGTGGATTCATCGAGAATCACGTCCATCGGAGCATATAGGAGTTCCCCGCTGATATTCTTCTTGATATGGGAAAAAAGAATGAACCCGAGATTTCTCGATACCCTCTGATGGTTTGTAGTGGGCGAAGGCGTCACGATAAGATCTCCTTCCAGTATTTCATAGCGATTCCTGTCGTTCGGCAGCACGGCATAATCATCATAGGTAAGCACAATTCTGTTCTTTCTCAGCGGGTCAGCCATCTGTATCACCTCCTCTTCATTTTCATTATATCAGTTTTCGGGAAGCGGAACAACATCGTCGCATACTGTGTCCGGATCAAGTTTCCCAGATATCTCAGGGATCGAGAGAGCGATGGATCAAGAGAACAAGAGATCGAGAGAGTCAGAGATCAAAAGAATCATTCCTTCCCTTGAACCCTCGACCACTTGGCCACTTGATCACTTCAATAATGCCTGAAAATATGAGATCTGATGCATGCAGTCTCGAAAGGTCTTTCAATGACAGGGAAATCGCCCTGATTAGAGGATATACCTGCTGAGATCCTTGTCCTTGATGATGTCCTTCAGCTCGCTCTGCACAAAATCGGCATTGACGACTACTTTCTGGCCGCTGCACTCTGAAGCGTCGAAGGAGAGCTTGTCCAGCACCTTCTCCATGATCGTGTGGAGCCTCCGGGCACCGATATTCTCGGTCTGCTCGTTCACCATCTCTGAAAGGTGCGCCACTTCCTCGATTCCATCCTGCGTGATCTCAAGCTCTACGCCCTCTGTGGCGAGAAGCGCAATGTACTGCTTTACAAGGGCATTCTTGGGCTCGGTAAGAATCCTCACGAAGTCGCTCTTGTTGAGGTTTTCCAGCTCGACTCTTATCGGGAAGCGCCCCTGCAATTCAGGGATCAGATCTGCAGGCTTGCTTATATGGAAAGCTCCTGCGGCTATGAACAGTATGTGGTCGGTCCTGACAGGGCCATACTTGGTGTTTACAGTGGAGCCTTCCACGATGGGCAGGATGTCGCGCTGCACTCCCTCTCTCGATACGTCCGGCCCGTATCCCTTTTCTCGGCCCGCTATCTTGTCCAGCTCATCGACGAATATGATGCCATGCCTCTCAACCTTCCTGACAGCTTCTCTCTTGACGTCCTCCATGTCTATGAGCTTGTGGGCCTCCTCGTAGGCCAGTATCTTCTTCGCCTCGGAGATCTTGACCGTTCTCTTCTTCTTCTTCTTCGGGAGTATGCCGCCCAGGATATCCTGGAAGTTGACGCCCATCTCTTCCATGCCAGAGCCGGAGAATACCTCGATCACGGAAGGCACTCCTTCTTCAATCTCTATCTCGATATCCATGTCGTCCAGCTCATCTGTCTCGAGCTTCTTCCTGAGCCGCTCTCTCTCGCTCTCCAGCGCAGGCGGCTCTTCGTCGTGAGAAGCCGTTTCGGGAGTCGGGGTGGAGAGCCCCATCCCCCCGAGAAGCATGGAAAGCGGCGACGACTGCTGCTCGCGCTTCATGCGGGGCTTCATTATATTGATTATGCGCTCCATGGCGAGCTCCCTGGCCCTCTCCTCAACTGCCTGCAGGCGCTCCTTTTCGACCATCCTGACAGATACTTCGGCGAGATCCCGGATCATGGACTCGACATCCCTTCCCACATAGCCAACTTCCGTGTACTTCGTCGCTTCTATCTTCAGAAAAGGGGCGTTGGTGAGCCTCGCAAGGCGCCTCGCGATCTCTGTCTTGCCTACGCCTGTCGGTCCTATCATCAGTATGTTCTTGGGAATCACCTCGTCCTTCAGATCTTCAGGGAGGCGCTCACGCCTGTATCTGTTGCGCATCGCGATGGCTACCGCTCTCTTCGCCTCTTTCTGCCCTATGATGAATTTATCGAGTTCTTCCACTATCTTTCGTGGTGTCAATTCTTCCACGTCCATGTGCCTCCTTGCTCTCGTTAAAGAGTATCTTCTTTATGTCCTGTTTCTCCAGCATCACTTTGATCCCGCTGGGCGTCAAAAACTGCACGCCTCCCTTCAGAGTGCAGAAGCCGGTGGTCTTCTTCTCAGTCTTGAAAACCACTGTATCCATGCCTGAGCCCGTTCCCACCTCGAGATACTTCAGATCAGCGACAGGTATCTTAAGAGTCCTGTCAGGCGTGTCGAAGGTGATCGATTCGGTTAGCACCTTCCCCGAGGCGATCCGCCCGTCAGCGAGGTGGACGATGTCTACCAGGGACTTCTGGCCGAAGTCCTTCTTCTCTATCATGTGCTCATCTGTGATCTTGGACTGCTTGGTGGTGATCTTCGGTATCGGGAGACCTGCGGAATACTCCTTCAGGTTGCCCTGGAAGCGCGCTCCGTCTACCTGGCTCTCCCACAGCAGGGGCTTGAAGACCACCATCCCTTTTCCCTCTTCTCTGATAGCCGACACGGCCACGTCTTTCGTCAGATCTGTCTTAAGCAGAGCCTTTGTGCCTTTCCTTGCTGACACGGCGCTGTACTGATCCTTGCCCACTTCTATGGCGAATATGACCGCTCCTGTCACGCCTGTCAGCACGGGATGATCTCCGTAGGGATTTCCGAGCACCGCGATGCCAGGATATTTCCTGGTATCGCCGTACTCTCCCTCCATCTTCTTGTGGTTGAGCCCATCGGAACTGAGCGGCATGGCCTCCATGCCGAAGAAGTCGGCCAGTCTGCTGTCATAGAACCAGAGCGTGCCACCCTGCTTTACCCAGTTCATCAGGATAGTCACGAGATCGGGCGTCAGCTGCTCTCTCGACGCCTGCACGACGACGATTCTGGCCGATGCGGGCTCTGACTCAAGCTTTTTGATGTCCTGCACATTCCTTCCCGTCACTACCTTTATGCCCAGCTCCTTATCACTGTGATAGAAGCTCTTGATCGATTCCGGTATCTGCGCGTATGACAGGCCTGAGAAGCAGAGAAGAAGAAATGCCACTGCCATTGTAACGATAACAGCCTTCGTGCTCACGGTGAATCCCTCCTGATATCCTGTATGACAATCGTTCCTGATCATATGCTATATCCCCACAGAGAGCGGAAGGGTGAAATAGAAGAGCGAACCTTCGCCGAGCGTGCTCTCGAGCCCTATCGTTCCACCCTGGGCCTCGACGAGGATCTTCGTTATGAACAGGCCCAGGCCTGTTCCGGAGATCCTCCTGGTGCTGCTCGAATCAACTCTGTGATAGCGCTCGAAGATATTTTCCCGCTCCTCTTCAGGGATGCCTATCCCCTCGTCTTCCGCGCTTATCTTCATGAAGCCGTCTTCGGTTCTCACACTGAGGACGACCCTGCCGCCTGATGGAGAGTACTTGATCGCGTTGCTCACGAGGTTGTTCAGGATCTGCTCCACCTGGTCCACGTCTGCCAGCGCGTACGGCGGGCTCTGGTCGTTCTCGATCACGATCGTGTGCTTTGAAGTGTTCATCTGATAAAGATCGCGCACTTTCTTGAGCAGGATCAGCACGTTGAACTTCTCAGGCCTCGTGATGAGCTTGCCGACCTCCATCTTTGTCAGGTTCAGCAGGTTCTCGAGCAGTCTCGTCAATCTGTCGATCTCCGAGTTGATGATCATGAAGAACTCACGCTGCGTGTCCTTGTCGAACTTCCCTCCGTGCTTGATGAGAGTCATCGCGTAGCCTTTGATGGCGGCGAGGGGAGTCCGCAGGTCGTGGGCCACGCTGGCTATGAAATCGGACTTCATCTGCTGCAGCAGCTTCTCCTCCGTGACGTCCCGGAACACGATCACCTCGCCCTGCAATTCTCCACCGACAGACAGCAGTGAATGAGTGGCTTCTATGAAGCGCTCCACTCCCTCTTTCGTGACGATGCTCCCCTTGTTCTTGATTCCCTTCATCATGGCTTCCGGTGAGGCCAGCATCTGTATGAACGGGCAGTGCGTCGAGCACTGCTCTATCCCGTGGTTGTCCTTTCCCCTGAATATGTCCGGGCAGGACTTTCCCATCATCTCCTCTTCGCTCCATCCGGCAATCAATGTCGCCGCCTCGTTGCACGACGTGATCTCCTTCTTCCAGTTCAGCGTTATCACGCCGTCGCCCATGCTGTTCAGGATCGCCCCCATCTTGTTCTTCTCCAGTATGGCGTTTACATAGAGCGTCACGTTCTCGATGCCCAGCGCGACCTGGTCGGCCAGGAAGGAGAGCAGCTTCTTCTCGTCATCCTTGTACTGGTAGTCCTCGTAGTTTCCGAAGAGAAGGATCCCTGTGACGCTGTCCTGAACCCGGAGAGGCGCCACAATCAGCGAATCGATCCCCTCATTCTTCAGGAACGGGTGCTCGCGCACGATCTGCTGCCGCCCCTCTGACGAGCAGAAATACTGCCCCTCTTTTATCACGTCATCTACAATCCCTGCCAGGGCGCTGCTGTGCCAGTCCGCGATGAACTCCCTGCGAAGTCCATACGACGCCTTGAGCCCGAGATATCGGCCTCCTTCGAGCAGCGCGACTGCGCAGAAAGTCTGGTTCATGAGCTTCGCCGCCAGCTCGACCATCGCGTCGAGCCTCGTCTGGAACGGACTGTTAGAGATTATGGCGTTGATAATCTGATGTATCGAAGAGAGCTCCCTTGCGCGCCTGGTGCTCTCCTGGAAGAGGCGCGCATTGTCGATGGCGACAGACATCTGAGTGGTCATGGCGTCGAGGAGATCTTTTTCGTCGTCTCTGAGTCCCTTCTCGCTGCCGCATGTCACCGTCAGCACGCCTATCGTCTTTCCCTTGACCACGAGAGGCCATATGTATATGGATCTGATTCCCGCGTTCAGCTCGATCTGCTCCAGCTCGGCAATCGCATCAGTGCCTTCCAGGAATACGGGCTTCCTGCGGGAGAACAGCATTCGCGCTATCTTCGGCGGGATTGCGCAGAAGTTGATATCGTAGATTCGGTCGGACTGCATCTTGATTCCCTTTGTCGCAGCGAACTCGAGAGCCTCCTTTTCCTCGTTGAAGAGCAGGATCGAGATGGCACCGAGCGGAGACGACAGGAGCTTCATTATCTTCTCGAGCGCCTTGCTCAGAATGTCCTCGAGGTCGAGAGTGCTCGCAAGGGTCCTCGTCACTTCGTACAGCGTCGAGAGCTGCCTGTTGACTGTCTGAGTCTGCTGCAGCGAGTCATTGAGCTGCCTGTTGGCGCTGACGAGCTCCCTGCTCTTGTTCTGGAGCTGCGTCCTGCCTGTCTCGAGCTGCTCGTTCGTCTGCTTGAGCTGCGCGATATATTCGCGTATCCTCTCGACAAGCTGGGTGTTCTCTATCGCGAGCGCAGCCCTGTTCGAGATGACTGTCAGGGTTTTTATCTCGTCTTCGCTGAACTCCCGCTCCCTGGTGATCGTGGCTATGTTGATGACGCCTCTCCGCCTGTTCTTGTCCATGATGGGAACACACAGAAAGGATTTGATCTCCTGCTGGCCATCAGGCGAAGGCACGAAAAGCGGATCCTCCCTCGTATCTTTTATGCAATAAGGCTTTGCATGCTTTATGACCCAGCCTGCCACCCCCTGCCCGACTTTCAGGCGGGGCACGCCGAACGATTTGCCGTCGATGCTCCACGAGGCCCTCACATACAGCTCATTATCCTCCTCATTAAGCAGCATGATCTGGACTCTCTCGGCGTTCAGCAGGCGCGCGACTATCTTCAGGATCAGCTCGAGGGCGTCCTGCAGATTGGCGGTAGAGCTCATCACATTGGCCACCTCGTAAAGCGTCGACAGGGCGTCCAGCTTCTTTTCAAACCGCCTGCTCGACATGAACCTGAAAAGGGCGCACGAGATGTGAAAGCTCAGTATCTGGTAGAACTCAGGGGTACTCCGCCGGAGAGGCTCCTGCGGCGACAGATCGAGGTACATCACGCCGAGCGGCTCATCAGGGACCCTGAGAGGGATGCATATGCTCGGGTTCTCTTCGCGCCCCTTCTTGCCGGGACAGACTGTCTTCCTGCTGAAGTAGTCTATCAGCGGCATTCCGTTCTTGAGGGCCACGCACTTCTCGAGAGTGCTGCACCTGCAGAGCCTCTCCTTCTTCCTCCTGGCAGGCTCCCTCAGATCCACCGTGCAGTCAGCCACTCCCATCAGCTTCGGTATGTTCCTCTCGAGCAGCCTGATGAGATCATCCAGATCCTTCGCCTTGCCGTTCAGTTCTGTGATCTTCATTATGATCCCGTACTCGCGCGCCCGCCTGTCGCTCTCTCTGAGAGCGACGCCCCTCTTCAGAGTCTGCGCGCTTTTGGAGCATATAATCGAGAAGAGCTGAACCATCTCTTCGTTGAACTTCTCCGGGAGATCGGCCAGCACGCTGGCAACGCCGATGAACTCGCCCTTCGATACGAGCGGCATGGACATAAGCGCGCCGCTCCTCCCCTCCTTGCCGAGAAGCTTGTAGACTCTCGGATCCTTCCTTATATCCCTGATGATCAGCGGAGAATGCTCTCGGGCCACCCATCCCTCGACTCCTTCACCGATCTCGAGGGTGAGGCATTTGAAGCCCTGCAGTTCCATCCCGTATGACGATTCGAGCTCCAGCCTGTCTGCCTCCTTATAGTAGAGCATAATATAGCAGACAGGCACGGCCATTCTCTCGGCGATTATACGCGTGATCTCGTGAAAAAGAGTGTCAGAGGAAGAGGACGAGAGGAGATTGAAGAATTCCTCGGTGATTATGTACACCTTTCTCCTGAGTTCGAGCTCTCTGTACTCCTTCAACTCTCATTCCTCCAGAGTATTCGCTCAATGTCGCAGCCGGGAAGACGGCGCGCCCGGACCGGGACTCCTTTCAGAGAAGGTCAACAAAGCGGCGATGTGCCCTTTCAAAGCAATGACAGATCTGATGCGCCATGCCGCCCGGCATTTTCCGCTGCCATCTGCCCCAGAAATCCCCATGTATAGGCGCGAGTAAGCTTAACCTGAAGAATTTCGCCAATTTTCGATTCTTCTCCTTCAAAATTGACGACCTTGTTTCTGCCGGTCCTGCCTGTGAGAAAGGTATTCCTCTTTTTGGAGACAGTCTCGACGAGGACCTCCTCGAAAGAGCCTTCACACATCCTGTTCCTGCACAGACAGATCTCGTTCTGCAGCTCTATCAGACGATACAGACGCTCCATGCGCTTCTCCTGCGGCACCGTCCCGCCCATCTTCACGGCGGCTGTGCCTTCCCGCTCCGAATACGCAAACATGAATGCCCCGTCAAACTGTGATTCGCCCATGAAGCTGAGCGTATTTTCAAACTGCTCGTCAGTCTCGCCGGGGAACCCGACTATTATGTCTGTAGTTACAGAGATATCGGGCATGTGGCGGCGGAGCGAGGCAAGCGACTCTCTGTATTGATCCGAGGTGTACCTTCTTCCCATGCGCTTCAGCACCTTGTCGTCGCCTGACTGGACAGGGAGATGAACGTGGCGGCAGACCTTTTCGAGAAGGCTCATCCTGCTTATGAAATCCCCGGTGAAGCCTTCAGGGTGCGGAGACGTGAACCTTATGCGCCTGAGGCCAGGCACGGCGTTGACTTCCTCAAGCAGGCCGGCGAAGCAGACTGACTGTCCGAGATCCTTTCCGTACGAGTTTACGTTCTGGCCCAGCAGCGTGACTTCCACGCCCCCCTTCTCCACGAAATCGCGCACATCCCGCAGGATGCTCTCAGGGCTCCGGCTGCTCAGATTTCCCCTCACGCTCGGGACGATGCAGAATGTGCAGCGGCAGTTGCACCCTTCGCTTATGGGGACCCATCCCTTGAAGAAAGTGGAGCGCTTGACAGGCAGTGAATCAAAGTCGGGACCTTTCAGATCGCAGAAGACCCTGTTGCGCCTGTCCCTCTTCAATATCACCTGCTGAAGCCGGTCCAGGTTGTGCGTGCCTATGACGGCATCCAGATGTTTGAAGCGCTTTGCAAGAACCTCCCTGTCCTTCTGGGCCAGGCATCCGGTCACGATCATGATCAGATCCGGATTGGCATCCTTGAAGCGCTTGTACTGGCTTATCCTCCCGTATGCCTTCTGATCGGCGTTGTCTCTCACACAGCAGGTATTGAGAATCACCAGGTCGGCTTCTTCGACACAGTCTGTCGGCCTGAAGCCCAGCGCCTCGACAAGCGCGGCGATCACCTCTGAATCATATTCGTTTTTCTGGCAGCCGTAAGTCACCAGGTAGTATGTCTTTCCCTCCATCGCCGCGCTCCCGAAATCGCCTGAGGCCCTGTCTGCCATATATCCGCTCACAGCCTGCCGTTCAGATACTTCACTGCCTGCATCAGCTGTGTATCGTCTTTCCTGCCTACCAGCTTGGGCTCCATCTTGGACTCGATATCTGGCACGATGCCCTTCTTGTCGATGTTGCGACCCTTAGGCGTGAAGTAGTGGGCTATGGTTATCTTGAAGGCGCCGTCCGGACCGCCTCTCCTGGAGAAAATCTGCTGCATCGGCATTATATTCTGAACAGATCCCTTGCCGAACGTCTTGGTGCCCATCAGCACCCCAAGCTTATAGTCCTGAAGGGCTCCTGCTGTGATCTCAGAGGCGCTCGCCGAGAACTTGTTCACGAGCACGACGAGAGGAAGAGATGTCTTCGCATACGACTCGGCCTTGTAGTCCTTGCGCTGCCCGGTCCTGTCCACGACGTAGACGACCAGGCTCCCTGTCGGGACAAAATAGCTGCACACCTTGATTGCGGCATCTATATAGCCGCCGCCGTTGTTCCTCAGATCGAGGATCAGGCCCTTCACGTTCTTCTTTGCGAGAAGGCCCAGCGCCTTGCCCACCTCGTTGCCTGTCTCCTCGCCGAAGGTGCGGATCCTTATGTAGCCGTATTTCCCGCCGATGACCTTGCACGACACGGAGTGGATCTTGATGTTCTCCCTTGTAATCGTCACGTTCTTGAGCCCTTCCGCTCCTGAGCGCTTAATGCTGACAGTCACGTTCGAGCCTACAGGCCCCCTGAGCTTCCCGACGGCTATCTCGAGAGGCATGCCTTTCGTGCTCTCTCCGTTGATGAACATTATCGCATCCTGTGGCTGCAGCCCGACCTTGTAGGCGGGAGTTCCCTCGATCGGCTCAAAGACAGTCAGCCTGTTGCCGTTCTCCTTGTCGAGCTCTATGTAGATCCCTATCCCTCCGAAGGCCACGGCCTCCATCTGCTCCATCAGCGTCCTGTATTCCTTGGGGGTCATCAGGACCGTATATGGGTCGGAGAGGCCCAGCAGCATCCCCTCAATCGCCGCGTAGTACAGGAGGTCTTTCGAAAGCGACGGGGTGAACCGTTCGATCTCCCTGTCCAGTCCATCGAACGACGAGAGCTTGAACGGCATGCCTTTCTGGACCTTCGCCTCCTTCAGCAGGCGGTTCATCTCCTTCTCACAGCTCTTGACAAGCGCAGCGTCTTCCACAGGCTCCACATACTGGGTCTTTATGAAGAGATACGCCGCTCTGAACATCTTGCTGTCAGGGCTGAAGCCGAGCTTGGACGGGTCCTTGATGTAGACCTCGTATGACGGAAGAAGGAGCTTGTCCCCCTTCTCATCTTCCGGCTTCACCTGCTTCTCCGCGATCAGCACCGAAAACGGATCGAAGGGGAGCAGGGCTGCCGGCCTGTAACCAGGCTCTGCGGCCGAGATGCCGGGAGACATGAGAGCCGCCAGAACCACAAATAGCGCCGCTATTATCAGGGAACACATGAGCAGATGACGATGCGCAGCCCTGGTATTGCTTTCTGATATCATTGTTTCACCTCTTGAACTTTCAATTGTAGTGCTAAGCCATTGCTGAACTATCGATAAGACCTCCGCCTCCACAGCCCTCACACTCTGCAATTCCTCTCCCTTTGCAGGCACTGCAGAAGATCGCGCCCGTGCCGTCACACTTAGAGCACTTCGAGCCGGCTTTGCCTCCGCAGAGATCGCATTTTACAAGGCCTGTGGCGCCGCATCTGCTGCACGGACCTTCGCCTTTTCCCTTGCAGTAATTGCAGATTACCTGAATAACCATATTGATATCACCTCTCAAGAAATACAATGATGAACTATTGCGCAATCATGCTGCCCTTTTCTTCTTCTGTCCACCCGGCCTTCATCATCTCGCCGAGCACCCAGAGTCCTCCCGATACGAGTGAATGGCCGCCGAGCACGACAGGGATCTGCGCTTCGCAGGCTCCTCTCGTGAACTCGCGGACAAACTCATCCTGTATGGCAGTGTATTCACCAATATCTGAAAGAAACCTGTCGCTCCGAGTCACCTTCTTTTTCATGTGCGCGAAGATCACCCGGCTGTCTATCAGCGCGGCATCGGAGAATCGGGAGAGCATTCTGAAGAACTGCGTTATCCCTATCTCTTCCAGATAGGAAGTGAAAAGAGAGCCCACCTCATCTCTGGCTACTCTCCCGCGGGCTTTCATACCCCGCTCCTCGGAAAACACGCGGATCCGGCACTGCACCAGCTTTTCGAAGTATGATACTACTGCAGGGTTTATGCGGCCGAAGAGCAGAAGCTCCCTGTTCCTGTCGCGCAGAACGTCCTTAAGGCGGGAAAGAGTTTCCACAGGAAGATTCAGGCTCTGGATCGTCCCGGCCGTATTCCCTGTCAGAGTCGGCAGAAGGCTCAGCATCAGTATGTCGGAAGGCGTGTCGATATCGAAGTTGGTGCCGCATGTAGACTCCATCGGGATATGTCTCAGTCCGCCCTCTTCCCTGAGCAGATACGCAAGGAGGTTGTCCAGCTCCGGCATCCTGATACTGTTTACCACCCTGGCAGGCGTAAAAGCGACAAAATCAGACGAAAAGAAGTTGTTGGCCAGAAATATCTCTTCCTGATCGACTACCTCTCTGCACATCCTCTCTATCTCAGCCCGCTTCAGCAGCAGGCCCGCTCCTCCGCCCAGGTAGAAGACCTTCTTCAGGAGATGGGAGTTCACTATTTCGGTGAAATGACGGCCGAAATGAAAGTCCCGCCCTGATTCGTAGAAATGGATCGTGCAGTCTCCAGGCGAAGACTCTGCAAGCTCACCGTCATTCGTTGCCAGAATCATCTCGCAGATCTGGGGAAGGCCGCTGAACTTTGCCATGTTGTCCAGTACGACAGAGCGCCTCACATGCTGCACCATCTGCTCAACAGGGCTGAGCGCAGGCGGTGCGCCTTCCAGTATCACCAGTGACAAGCCTCTCTGCATTGCTTCGTCCTTTCAGGATCGCTGCTGCATCGTAAAAAAGATGCCACAGTCCAGCTCATGTGGCATCTCAGAAATGTCAGGCAGTCTGAAGAATCACCTGCTATTCCACTATGGGATCTACCAGCCCGTACCCCTTGGGTCTCTTGTAAACCACATTGACCCTGCCATTTTCCGAATTCACGAATACAAAGAATCCGTGGCCCATGGACTCCATCTCCAGGATGGCATCCTTCACATGCGTGGGCTTTGGCGTAAAGCGCCTCACTGTCTGAATATCCTCATGAATAATTTCTTCGCTGAACTCCTCTGTTTCTCCGCCGGCCTCCTCGACCCGCGGCGCCTCCGCCGTTGTCTTAATCGATTCGATCTCGGCTCCGAGCCCTCCGCCGCGCGGCTTCCTGCTCTGCTTGTCCTTCTGCTTCTTTATCTGCTTTTCGAGCTTGCTGACCACGCTGTCTATCGACGCGTACATATCACCTGTGCGCTCTTCACCTCTTATCACCGCTCCGTTGGCAAAAATTGAGATTTCCACGATGTGCCAGCTCCTCTCGGTGCTGAACGTCACATCTGCCGAAATTATCGAGTCCGAGTACCGCTGCATCTTGGTAATCTTCTGCTCTGCATAGGCGCGCAGCGCTTCTGTGACATCGACATTCTTGCCCTTTACCGTGATCTGCATTATACAGTCCCCCTTTGTTAGGTATTCAATGGCTTTCTTAATCTTTCATGGCGGGGATCGGGGAGCCTGCAGCCGCTTCTGTCTTTCTCTGCCGGCTTCGATGGCCTTCAGGAAACTGCCCTTTTCCAGCGCCCATCTTGAAAATCATGCTCTCTCAGGTCGGAAATTCCGTTCTGACAAGTCTTCAAGAGCTCACATCGTTGGCGTCTGTTATGCTCTTGTGTATAAAATAACACACTCCCATGACAAATGTCAATAATCAATTTTTCCATTGTCACCACAGCCCGAGAAAGCCGCCGCCCCGCGCTCGGTGCCTTCTCAGGAGCTCGGCTGTCTTCCTGTGCCCCTTTTCCTGGGCAGTTTTCAGAGGAGTCTTCCCCATGATGTCTCTCGCGTTTATGTCTGCGCCATTCGAGATCAGAATCTCGGTCAGCTCGGTCCTGCCTATCCAGGCCTCGCAGTGCAGAGGAGTCCAGCCGTTTGCCGCCCTGCTGTTCACATCGGCGCCTTTGGAGATCATAAGCTCGGCAATGGCGCGCGCCCCGCGCAGCGCCGCTATGTGAAGCAGAGTCATACCACCCTTGCTTCGGCTGTTTGGATCGACGCCCCGGGCGATGAATCCCTTGAGCGCTTCCATGTCGTTGCTGCCTGCTGCGTCGAAGATATCGCTGTACTTTCCGGCTCTTTCGAGCTGTTTCAGTATCTCAGGCGTGACGACGGCTGCCGCCGGCCCCTGCGGAGACGCCTGGGCTCTCGATCTTGAATGCTTCGGCTGGTTTGCCTTCGAGCGCGGATTTGACATCCCGGCCTGGGAAGGCTGAGGGCCCGCCCCCCCGGACTTCAGCTGACCGGCTGCGGATTTCGCGCTCCCGGTCCATTTCACAGATGATGACGGGCGATGCCTGGCCAGCATCTCTCTTATGTCCCTGTAACCTCTCTGAGTCGCAAAATCTGCCGGTGTCTCCCCGCCGGCGTTTTTCACATCTGTCTCAGCGCCTTCGTTGAGAAGCATCAGGGCGACTGCCTGATGGCCGTGAAAGGCGGCCAGATGAAGTGGAGTGCAGCCGTCGAGGTCGGGCTCGCTCACCAGGGCGCCGTGATTGACGAGGAGGGCGACAAGCTCCTTCCTGTCCTTCTCCACAGCTATGTGAAGCGGCGTAAATCCGTTCCTGTCCTTTGCGTTCACGTATGCGCCGCTGGAGAGCAGGAGCTCAACCGATCTCCTGGCCCCTCTGGTAACGGCCCTGTGAAGGGGTGTAGCGCCATCGCCGTCGACGGCGTTGAGATCTGCGCCGCACGATAAGAGAAGCTCGGCCGTTTCCTTCCTTCCTGCCGCCGCCGCCTTGTGCAGCGGAGTCTCGAACCTCCTGTCCCTGGCATTTACTGAAGCTCCGGCTTTGACAAGAATCCCGGCAATATCCTTTCGCCCCATGCCGGCCGCGCAGTGAAGCGGCGTATTGCCCTGCCTGTTCTTTCTGTCTATATCCGTCCCGGATGCTATAAATGCCCGAACCGCCGCTTCATCGGACTTTCTCACCGCCTCGAAGATATCTCCGGATTGAGACCTAACCTTTGCGGCTGATGGCTTTACGGATATCAGCGCGGTTTTCCCCTGCGGCCCGGCGTCGAGCATCTTAAGCACCTTCTCTGCAGACTGGGGACGGTCATCGCACCGGTCGGCCAGAAGAGCCATGATCAGCTCGTCCAGGTATTCAGGCACTGAAGGATTGCTCTTTCTCACAGGCGCAAAAGAGAAGGGAGGCCTGCCGGGGTCTTCCGGATCCACTCCTGTCAGCAGGTAGTGCACGACCGCCCCAAGTGAGTAGAGGTCGCTCCTCGGCTCTGCAAAGCCTTTGCACTGCTCGATCGGAGCATATCCCGGAGTCCCGATGTTCGTGGCTTTCATCTGAGGCGTGAATAATCTCGCGATGCCGAAGTCCACCAGAAAGATCTTTCCGTCTTTCACCATTATGTTCCTGGGATTCATATCCCTGTATATGATCGGAGGGCTCTGGCTGTGCAGATAGTGGAGGATCCTGAGAGTCTGGGCGAAGTAATCTGTGACCTTGTCTGTCGGAAAGGGCTTTCTGCCCCGCGTGGATATTATCGTATCGAGATCCTTTCCATCGATCAGCGTCATCACCAGAAAATGCGCAGTCCTCGAAGGATCGTCCGGATCGAAATCCGTGAAGTAGTCCATCACCTTGGGAAGGCCGCCGTGGTGCAGCTTCGACAGCAGCTCGGCTTCCCTTCTGAACCTGGTCTCCGCTTCCTGCTTTTCGACGGGAGTCGACGAATAGGGGAGCATCTTCTTGACGGCCACGCTGTTGTTGAGACGGGTGTCCCTGGCCCTGTACACGCAGCCCATTCCGCCGCGCTTTATCTCATGTTCGACTACATACCGGTTCTGGATGACGATAGTCTTCGATAAAACCGCAGCGGCATGCATCTGGGACCCGCATTTAGTGCAGAATTTAGCTCTGTCGCTGCCGGCAGCGCCACATCGTGGACAGTTCCTTGCCAAGACTGCTGTCACTCTCTCTCTGTATGATTCAACAGATATCCATTCTCCCCGGAACGGGCTATACCTTCTGTCCATGCACAGACGATCAGGCCCGGCTAAAGGTTTCCGATCCCCCACATCACCCTCGAGAGAACCTTTGATTCCTTCGTTTCAGGCGACAGCAGAACTATTTCAGTCGAGGCAGGATAAGAGCTGTTCCTCGATTCGAAAAGGATGTGCTTTCCATCGTGAGACCATACTATATGATTGTGAAATGAAGAGCGGAATCCGTAATTGCCCGCAGACAGGGTCTGCGAGTGGATCTGCTCCTTTGTTCCGTTCCTGATGTCGAAGAGCACGACCTTCTCCACCATGGTCTTCCTGTCATCTGCCACGAGATACAGCACAACAGCGAGCCGGCATCCGTCAGGCGCCCATGACACATAGTACGGCGAAAGAGGGTATCCCCACCATCCGTCTTCGCGGGCGTTGAGCAGGTCCCTCTCCTCCCCTTTCTCGCAGTCCATGTAGCAGAGCGTCGAGCCCTTCTGGAACAGCACACCGCCCCCTGAGCCCGACCAGGAATATAGGTCTATGTCTTCAGGGTAGACTTTTTCTTCAGGCACGAGCTCTCCGGTTTTATCCATGTTCTTTATCACAATCCGCCATCTGGGCCTCTCGTCGTCGTGCTCGTCGCGCACCCTGCCTCTATCGAGCGGGACGAGATACGCGACTGCCGTGCCTTTGGGCGACAGCAGAGGCGAGGCGCAGTCAGAGGCGATCTTGGCCATCGAGCCAGTCTTCACTGAATAAGACAGAAGCTGGTTCAGGCAGATATCGTTCTGCGGAACCTGATACTGGAACAGGAACAGATCATTATCTCTCCACACGGGAGCAAAGAAAGACTCATCAGCCGCCCTGGCCACTGCCACGGTGCGCTCCTTCGCGCCTGTCTCGAGCAGCCCGACCTGCGCCATCCTGTTCTTCTTGACATCTGCTTCTCTGACTGTCGCTTTATAACGTCCGTCAGGGGAGGACGAGCTGTTTTCAGACTCTATCAGAGGCTCTTCATGCACAGTCTCAGTCATCTGGGAAGTATTGAGGCTGAAGCTGAATTCAGACCTGGTGAGCGCTTTCAGATCGGATTTCTCGATGCGCAGAGTCTGCGCGTCAGAGTTGTATTCAGTTATCCTGAGGTTCTCGAAGGCATTGAAGCTGAACTGGCACTTCCTCTTCCAGCCTGTCCCCTTCACATCTCCAAAGCATATCTCGGCCTTGAACTCAGCATCGTCGTCCTTCTTTGCATTGGTGACCTTCAGGAAGGCTGCGGCAGAATCATTGCCGGAGAAGACAGGCACCATGTAAGAAGGAATGACTCTGGGCCTGATGAGAGGTATCTTGAGCTTCCCCTCCCTGTGCCTCCTGTATGCGACTCCGAGCACGAGCGCCAGGATCATCAGCACCGTGACGGCCTTTAAACAACCTTTTAATTTCATTGCAGCGAACCATGCCTTGCCATATTGTCGATCGAATGCTCTCTCATGGGAATTGAAAACAATTCTTCCTTACTGCCATCATGTTTGAAAGTCATTCATATTTTTCCACATTATCCACAGTTAATCCACAATTTTTCTGTCAGCGCCGGCTCTTCCTTCTCCGATCTCGAACATGTTTTCTGTCCCGCTCATCTGTTATCGCCACCGGCCCGATTACGTGAGATTCCCTCTTCTTTTCCAGTTCCCCTTTCAGTGCGTACATCTCGTCGCGATAGGCCGCAGCCTCTTCAAACCTGAGATTTCTGGCGGCTTCTCTCATCAGGGCGTCGAGCCTCCCAGCCATCTTCTCCATCTCTCTCTCGTCCATGGTCTGACGTCCCTTCGCTCCATAGTCCTGAGAAGGCTCCGCGACGGCGAGGCCTTCCAGGATATCTCTCACGGCCTTTCTGACTGTCTCCGGAACTATGTTGTGCTCTTTGTTATATGCGATCTGGATGTTTCTCCTCCTCCCGGTCTCTCCGACGGCTCTTTCAATCGAGTCAGTGATCTCGTCGGCATAGAGGATCACAGTGCCGCTGACATTTCTGGCGGCCCGTCCCATGGTCTGGATCAGCGACACCTCAGAGCGGAGAAAGCCCTCCTTGTCGGCGTCGAGCACGGCCACGAGCGACACCTCAGGCAGATCAAGGCCTTCCCTGAGCAGGTTGACGCCTATCAGGCAGTCGTGCACTCCCAGCCTCAGATCCCTCAGGATCTGGATCCTCTCGAGAGTGTCTATCTCAGAGTGGAGATAGTGGACTTTTATTCCCAGCTCGCCTATGTAGTCGGCCAGATCCTCGGCCATCTTCTTCGTCAGAGTTGTGACGAGCACCCTCTCCTTGACGCCTACCCTCTTCCTGACCTCTTCTATCAGGTCTTCGACCTGGTTTGACGCAGGCCTTATTATGATCTCCGGATCTATCAGCCCTGTGGGCCTGATGATCTGCTCCACCACCTGGGAGCTGACGCTGAGCTCGTAGGGCCCGGGAGTCGCGGAGACATATATCACCTGGCCGATCCTGTCCGAGAACTCCTCGAAGGTGAGAGGCCTGTTGTCATAAGCGGACGGCAGTCTGAAGCCGTAGTTTATCAGGTTGTCCTTCCTGGAGCGATCGCCCCTGTGCATGCCCCTGAGCTGCGGTATCGTCACGTGCGATTCATCTATTACTACGAGAAACTCTCCTCCGAGGCGGAAATAGTCGAGCAGCGTATACGGCGGCTCGCCTTCGCTTCGGCCTGTCAGATGGCGCGAGTAGTTCTCCACACCGTTGCAGTAGCCGAGCTCTCTCAGCATCTCGAGGTCATAGTTGGTCCTCATCTCGAGGCGCTCCAGCTCGAGCAGCTTCTCCCTCTCCCTGAAGCTGGTGAGCCTTGCCTCCAGCTCGCTCTTAATCGCATCGCAGGCCTTTTCGAGCTTCGGCCAGGGCGTGACAAAGTGCTTCGCAGGGTAGATCACAGTCATCAGCAGGTTCTTTATGATCTCTCCTGTCACAGGGTCAAACTGCGCCATCGACTCTATCTCGTCACCCCAGAAAGAGACCCTGACTGCCTTTTCACTGTCAATCGGGAATATATCGAGCACCTCTCCCTTCAGCGAGAACTCCCCCCTGCCGGGCGCAACAGAATTCCTGGAAAAGTACATCTCCACGAGCCTCCTGAGCACGCTGTCCCTGTCGACCGATTCGCCCTTCCTGAGAACGAGGACCGTGTCCCTGTAGTCCTCGGGCGATCCAAGGCCGTAGATGCACGACACGCTCGCCACTACAATCACGTCCCTGCGCTCCAGCACGGCCTGTGTCGCAGAATGGCGCAGTCTGTCTATCTCGTCGTTGATCGACGAGTCCTTCTCGATGTAGGTGTCTGATGACGGGATGTAAGCCTCAGGCTGGTAGTAATCGTAATAGCTGACGAAATACTCGACCCTGTTCTCAGGGAAGAACTCCCGGAACTCGCTGCAGAGCTGGGCGGCGAGCGTCTTGTTGTGCGATACCACCAGCGCCGGCATGTTGTGAGCCGCGATTACGTTAGCCATCGTGAAAGTCTTTCCGGAGCCTGTCACGCCGAGAAGAGTCTGGTGCTGCAGGCCCTTTTCGAGTCCTTCGCGAAGCTGCCTGATGGCTTTAGGCTGATCGCCCCTCGGAGGAAACGGACTCACGAGCTTGAAATCGCTCATTTCGGCACTCCTGTCCAAATGGTTAAGAGAAATGGAGAGATTCTAGACACCTGCCCTGCCATCCTCCTCACTGCCGGCACAAAAGGAATTTGCAAAAACAGTCCGAATATAATCTCGTTTAATTAATGCCCTCCGCAGAAATAACGATCCATTCGAGGTACTGACCATGTCACTTGAAAAGGACAACGCCGCGCGCCTTGTTTTGAAATCATACGCATCTCTGCAGCTGAAGCGATACAGCGATGCATCGTCCCTGGCAAGAGAGGCGCTCAAAGTCCGCGCCAACTTCGCGACTGCACACCACCTGAACGCATGCGCCCTCCGCGGCCTCGGAAACTTCAAGGACGCGCAGTACGCGATCTCGCAGGCGATCAACATGGAGACCGACAACCCCCGGCATACCCTGCTGCTGGGCATACTCCTCTATATGAGCGGAGACCTCGACGAAGCGGAGAAGAAGTTCAAGGAGGCGCTCCGGGCAGAGCCGGACAACCTCGACTTCAAAACATATTACTGCGTATATCTGATAAGGCAGAAGAAGTTCGATGAGGCCCTCCCCATAGCCAGGGAGCTTGCAGACAAAAGGCCTGACGATCAGAGAGCCCGCCTCCTCCTCGGATGCGCGAAGACCCAGGAGTACAAGCCCGAGCTGGACAACATACAGTACAGGCCGCCGCTGCCTGTCGACCAGTCCGATCCGGCGTCATACGTCGAGCTCGGAAAGCTCTTCTTCGACATGGGATACTACGATAAGGCCATGGCCGAGCTGGACAGGGCGCTGCTGAGGGACCCGCAGAACCCAGAGGCCCAGAGGCTCATAGCAACGATATTCAAGGTCAAGAACAACAAGACTTTCCGCATGCTGTGGAACTACAGCTTCTTCATCATGTCGCCCCTCGTCATGACGATGGTGATAATCGCCCTGGCGGGAGTCGGCTTCGCCTGTGTCTCGTCCGAGTTCTACCAGAAAGAGCTGGGAGCTCTGGCGTTCTTCATGGTTCTGGCGTTCATCGCGCTGCCGCTCTGGATCTCCAGGGGAGCGACCATCGACGAGTACAAGGCTCTCGAGGAAGACCGCATGATAGAGGACATACCGGAAGAGGACGCCCTGGAAGAGCAGAAGACAGCGGAAAAAGAGCTGGACTCAATCACGCGAATCCAGATGGACAGAAAGAGCAAGCTCTACAAGAGCCTCAATCAGGTCTTCCTGGCGCTGGCCACCTTTTTCTTCATCGCAATCTTCTTCATCGCCAACATAGACAAGGTATTCAACCTTGCAGTTCAGCCATTCGTGATAAGCCTCATAAAGCTCGTCTGCGCGATCTTTCCCGTTCTCTTCCTCATTCTTGCCTACTACTTCGACAAGAAATCGAAGAGCCTGTCGCAGAGCTGACAATCAATATCCCAGCTTCCTGCACTCTTCGTCGATTGTCCTGATCCTGTCGTCTGTGAGAGGGTGTGAGCCCACGAGGGAGTTGACGAATCCGGGAAGCTCTCCGCCGCCTGTCTTCTGCAATTTCTTCATGAATGAGATGCCTGCCCTGGGATTCCAGCCCAGCCCTCCGACCACGTAGTGGCATGCGGCGAGATCGGCCTCAGTCTCGTCATCCCTGCTGTATTTACTGTTGATCACGGTGCTCACGGCCTGCACGGTGTTCATGCTGCCCTCATTGACCTGCCCTTTGTTGACAATTGCCACGATCGTCACGAGGCCTGCCTGAGTCCACAGATTCTTTTCCAGCTGCTTTACGCCGTGGCGCTTCGCCACGTGGGCGATCTCATGGCCCAGCACGAAAGCCAGCTCTTGATCCGTCACGAGGGGAAGAAGGGCCTTTGTCACGTATACAAAGCCTCCTGGCAATGCCAGCGCGTTGATGTTGTTCGTGTTCAGTATCTTGAAGGTATATGCGAGGTTTCTGCGCTCCGTGCTTGTGACGAGGCTCCTGCCAATTCTATTGAGGCGCTCGAGCTGCACAGGATCGTTCACTGTGCCGTACTTTGCCTCCAGTTCGCGGGCAGCTTCGAGACCGAGCTGCAGTTCCTGCTTATCCGAAATCATGCCAGCCTGACATGGCGCGGCAGTGATGAGTATACTGAAGAGCAGCAGAGCCGATATAAGATATTCCAGTCTCATGGTTTTCATCTCCGAATCTCTCCCTTCAATCTGTAGATGACGATTTCGCCTTCCGGATGAAATACAGGAGAGGAGCGGCCTTTATTCCACTGCCGCGGAGCGAAAACCGGCAATATTCGATCTTCTATTCAAAATAGGGCGCCGGCCTGGCTGTCAGTACGAGGGTGAACGTTATCATGCCAATGAGCAGAAGTCCCCAGAATATTATGTTCCATGGCACCTTCTTAGGCTCTTTCACATGTCCTCCTGTGCGGAAAATTGCATATCAAGCATACCATGACATGGTTACAGCCCGGATACAGAGCTGTAACATGTTGGCATGTCTTTTTCCGACTTTCCCATATACAGGGAATGGTGCATCAATTATTGAATGCTTCCATATCCCCTGGAATAGAAATTCCGGAATAAAGAGTCTCAGGCAGAGGTAGTTCTAATAAGAGTGTTGTGAAAGGGAAGCCGTCTTGCCCGAAGTGAGAAAAGTCATCACCCCTTCCCGGAAAAAGGCCGTCATCATAATTGCCGCGATACTCCTCACTTTGTCGGCTGTGGTGCTTGTCAAAGTCAGGGCGTTCGTGAAGACTCTACAGGACCCGAAATATATCGCGTCCATCATCTCGAGCGCGCTTGGATGCGAGGTCTCCATCCAGGATGTCAGCATGAGCATGACAGGAAAGCTGATCCTCAGGAGAGTCTTCATAAAAGACCCGCAGGTGAAAGTCGGCGACGAGGAGCTCTTTTCTGCGGTGAAGATCTCCATCTCATTCGACCCTGTAGGGGTAATAACTGATTCGAAAAACGCCGGGCCCCGCTCCATGGAGATGCTGGAGCCTCACCTGGCTCTCAATCCTGACAACATAAAATGGTGCGAGAAGAAGCTGCAGAAGAGCGAGCCTCAGAGAGAGATTCCGACAATAACCGTCAAATCAGGCTCTGTATCGATCTCGGGCCTCACGGCCATTGCCGACCTCTCCGTAAGAAACGTAAGGGGCAGGATCGGCTCCAGAAAAGGCGCCACGGAGATCGACCTGAAGGGGGCCTCTGAGGATCTCCTGGAAAAGTGGGAGATGAAGGGGGCGTTCCGCTCCGCGTCAGATATGGATCTCAGGATCACCGGGAGAAACGTCGATCTGGCCATGCTGGCAGAGCGGCTCAGGCAGAAGCTCCCCATGCCTCTCGTCGGGAAGGCGAAGCTCTCGATCGAGAGCTCGAAGGACAGGGAGGCACCCTGGAAGGGGAGCATGGAAAGCGACTCGATAAGCCTCGACAGGTATGTGTTGACGCGCTTTGCTTCGCAGTTTGCCATCAAAAAGGAGCTCTGCGACCTGCCGTCGATATCTTTCAACCTTTTTCACGGAGCCTTCAAAGGACACGGAGCCGTCTCGCTCAACAGAGACAGGCCCTCTCTCTCCATAGAGGGCGCTATTTCATCCATATCGCTTGAAGAAGCCACGGGAAAGGGAAAGGAGCTGACGCTGAAGGGCGCTCTTTCAGGGCCTGTGGCGCTTTCATATGACGGAAAGAACGTGACCGCCCAGGGGAACTATTCTCTCTCACAGGCGATGCTCGGCAAGTCTCTCGACTGCAGCAACGCTCAGGGCTCATACATGGTGAAGGGAGAGGAGCTGATACTGAGCAACAGCTCCTTTCAGACGCAGTACGGGAGCTTTGCAGTGGACGGCTCGATCAGAAAGAACAGATTCGACGTCAAAGTGAGCTCCTCATCGTTCGAGATATCGAAACTCGTCAATCTCGGCAGATCTGTAACATTTCCGCAGGCCGGGAGCATGAGCGGAGCTTTGAAAGGGACTACTTCGAGCTATGTATTCAACGGAGGGATCGAGATCCCGAGAGTTACGCTCGAAGGAAGGGAGATCAAGGGCGCTGCGGTAAAGGGGACTGTAGAGGGGGACAGGAATGAGATAAGGCTGAAAGACATGAAGGCGAAGCTCGGAGATGCTACTTTTCCCCTTGAGGGCAGGATCACCGGCAGGGGAAAGGATGAGACCCTCATATCCCTTAAAGGAATCCCGCTGAAGACAGTCGTCGATCTGGCCGGTCTCAATGTGGCGCCGGAGGGCAAGGCCGCTATAGTCAGCGGATCAGATCAGCAGGCGCTCTCAGTCGATCTCGTCTGCAGACCGAAAGAGATCAGGGGAAAGGTCAACGCGGGGAAATGTCAGCTCTATAATTATGCATTTGACGGGGCGAGTCTCGATTTCACGGCCCCTGAGGGGAAGCCTCTCACATTCTCGGGAGCTGTGCGCGGAAAGGAAAACCTGGCATTCTCAGGCGTGAGCGACAAGGGCGCGCTGTCGTTCTCGGCGAAAGCGCCGCAGTTCAGATTTCCGGAAGGCTTCGCCGTAAGCCCTGAGCTAGTGCTGGCAGTGCAGAAAGGCAAAACTCCGCCCATGAAGGGCAGCCTGAAGGCAAAGGAGCTGAAGATCGGGCCTGAGAGCATCTCAGACATAGCTGTGTCTTTCTCAGGAGAATCAGCCTCGTCTCTGTCGCTGACAGGCGGACTCTCCTGGAAAGGCAATGCATTGACCGCAGACGGCAAGATTGGGCCTGACCTGGTGGTTCTCACGCTCACCTCTCCCCAGGTGAGCATCGAATCGCTGATGCCGGCTCAGAAAGGCTCGCAGCAGCTTTCAGGGAAGGCCGCAGTGAAAGCCGACATCACGCGCAGGAAGGGAAACATCACCTGCAGGCTTTCCATCTCGTCGCAGAATGCGGCAGCAGGAAGCAGAAAGTTCCCGCCCTTCACAGCAGTTCTCGAACAGGAAAAGGATCAGCTGAAGGTGAAGAAGCTGGATTTCGTCAAAAACGGCGCCACAATACTTTCACTGGACGGCCTCTTCTCACTGAAGACAAACAGCCTGTCGCTGAAAAGCTCTCTCAGGGACAGGCCGCTCGACGACCTCGCTGTCTTCACCGAGACAGGAAAGTCACCGATTCACGGAAAGCTCTCAGGGTCGCTTACGCTGGAAGGGAAGCCCGAAAACATGCTGATCTCATATTCAGGAACGGTATCGCAGCTGTCGATGAAAGGGACGGCGCTGGGGAGTGGAAAGCTCACGCTCTCGATGGCTGACGGAAAGACCTCAGGGTCTTTCTCACCGGACGCCCCTGACACGCTTCTCTCGTCTTTCCTGAAGTCGCAGAAGGGCAGCAAGCTCCTCGACACGTTCCTGACGGGCTGGAAGGACATGAAGTGCTCGTTCACGCAGCGCGACGAAAACACGGTGGACCTGAGCGGCGAATCGAGCCATTCCACGCTGGGGAAGGTGGCGTTCAAAGGCTCGCTGTCGAAGGACGGCTGGGATATGGAGTTCACGCCCCGCCAGCTATCCTTCGAGACGATGTCGTTCGTCGCCCCTGTCCTGCATCTCACGCAGAAAGACGAAAAGATGACCGGCACGATAAAAGCCGAGTCAGGGCAGGCGAGTGACACAGTGATAACAAAGCCGTCGTTCAGCTTCGAGCAGAAGACCGAGAAAGCCCTCGCCTTTTCAGGAACGTGCGGCATCTTCGACACTGAGGCCAATATCTCAGGAGAGAGCACAGACGATGGCATGCAGCTCCTTCTCAAGATTCCGCAGGGGAACATAAGGAAGCTGAACCTCTTCCCGCTGAAGGACGACAGCCTCTCCGGCACAGTCAGCATAGAGGCCAGGATCAAAGACGGCAGGGAGAAGACCTTCTCCGCGACGCTCAACGGCGAAGGGCTGAAGTGGAAGGACAAGAAGCTCCCCAGAATTTACCTGGAGGCCGAGAAGAAGAAGAGCCTCGTGATGATCCCCCAGCTCAGGATATACCTGGAAGACAAGCCGGCCTTCTTCGCAGGCAACTTCTATCCGGAGAAGCAGACGTGCATCCTGAACGGCAGGCTCGAAGGGAACAGGATCACGTCACTGGTCGACATGATGGGAGGCACATCGCCGGACACCGAAGGAGTAATAGTCGGCGGCATCGCCATAGAGGGAGAGGCGAAGAACCCTGATTTCAGGTTCGACGGCAGGGTGAACAACCTCGTATACCAGGGGAAAGAGATGGGAAACGGCACGCTGAAGCTCTCAGGCAACAAGGACGCCATAAAGGGGAGACTCGATCTCGACAAGCCGCCCAGATACAGGATGGGGATCTCGCAGGCCAACGTGGAGATCAGCTTCTACTTCCTGATAGAGGGGACGCCGAAGCACATGGTCTTCAAGCCGCAGAACGCCAACACATCAGTCAACGTAAGCCCGAGCGTGCTGTGGAAGATCTTTCAGATGTCGAGATGACCTGGGAGGATATTTGACTCCGGCGGCGTATCAGACACATCGCGAAAGGAGCCGGATCAAGATGTGTAAAAAATATCTCACAGTTACAGTCATACTTCTGGCCGCATTTCTCATAGTGGCACTGATGGCATCTGTAAGCCAGTGTGCCGAGAAAAAGGCTGTCATAACGATAAAGAATGAGACGACACACACTCTTTACATAGTGATAGACGATTTCAACCAGGGAGAGCTGTGGCCCAACTACAGCCAGGAATACAAGGTCACCATAGGAGAGCACAAAGTGCAGGCGTATTACGACGACAAGGTGATCAGCAAGTATATAAAGGTTTCCGAAACTTACCCTTATAACGACTGGTGCATCGGTCAGAGCGATCTCTGAAGGCTCTCCGCCCCATCTCGCAAGCCTCCAAGGAAAGAAGGTAGACTCCCATGAATCTCTCTATGTCAAATGTCGCATATCGCCTGATTATCACAGCGCTGATCTCCCTGCTGCTGCTGGCCGCTCTTCCCTGCTCCGCAATCCGGGCAGAATCAGCCGGGGGCGATGAGGGAACATACGTTATAATGTTCGGATCACAGGTAGCGGGCAGAAGCCACTACAAGGTCGAGGAGATCAATGATGCCGAAGGAACCTCGGTGCGGATCTCGACAGATACTACGATGCAGGCGCTGATGCGCAAGAACCTGATAACAGACTTCATTCAGAAGCTTACCGTTACAGTCGATGGAAAGACAGGCGGGGTGAAGGAGTATTCTATTGCCAACAACTCCCCGTTCAAGGCAGAGCGAACGACAATAAAGTGCTCAGGCGGGAAAGTGGAGGCAAGCCGCACGACTGATGTCACGAAGGTGACAAGAGCGCTGCCGTTCACGTCCCTCCCGACTCCGGTCGACATTCACAGCCCTTCCAGGGGGAACCTGAACATCCCGCTTCTGGCTTATGTGATGGCCAGGGAAGGCATGTTCAAAAAGGAGAGCGGAGAGATAAAGAGCTTCTCGACCACGGCGTTCTGCGAGATCCCCGTCAAGATAATGCGCGAAAAGACAGACGGAAAGGAATCTGTTTACATCCTCGAAGAGGTGACCGAGGGAGCGAGAGTCAGCTACAGGATCACGGTCTCGTGCGATTCAGGGAAAATAACGAGGATCGATTCGCCATTCGAAGGCATCTCATATATACTGGGCCCTGACAGGAAGGTGAGCACGCCTCCTGAGATATTTGCCGCGTACCGCATAGCTCTGCCGTGCGATCTGAGGAACTGCGCGACCTTGAAGACAAAGGTAAAGGTGCAGATCGTGCAGGAGGATGTTACGCCTGAAAAGCTGTCCAGGTCGTTCCAGACCTTCAGCGGGACCTGCAGGGACGGCGTCATAGACGGAACGCTGCAGACGAGAAGTGTGAACCAGTCCCTGCTCTCATCGGACGCATACCCTTGCCGGTACAGCGGCGAAGCTCTCGAGAAGTATTTGAAGAGCGATTTCTTCATCGAGTCTGATGACGACATGATCAGGAAAGCTGCCGAATCAGTGGCGAAAGACAGAAAGAGCGTCAAAGAGGCTGCACTGGCGCTGGCTAAGTGGGTCTACGAGAACATCGGCTTCGAGTATACAGACGGCTCAGCGAAAGCAACTCTGATATGCCGCAAGGGCGACTGGCTCCCGAGAAACAGGCTCTACATGGCTATGCTGCGAAGCCTCGGGATACCTGCCAGATATGCAGGCGGGCTGTTCATCACCGAGAACCTGGCAGGGAACTACCTGTGGACAGAGGTATATCTCGGGAAGGAAGCAGGGTGGATACCTGTTGACACCGCGCTGGGGCAGATAGAATACTTCTCGGCAAACCACGTGACTTTCTGGAACTACGGCGCGATAGAGCCGTATACTCTGAAGCCCGTGGTAGAGGTGATGGATCGCCAGGAAGAGCCGATGCCGAAGGGCTCAAAGTTCATGATCAGGTGATCCTTAATCCCAGGATCGGCAGTAGATATGATCTTTTAATCACGATCAGGTGATCGCCCGATCAGGTGATCTCCTGATCACGTGATCGATCACAGGGCGCGTCTAAAATGCCTGCAGAGAGGTTTTTCCCCACTATCCTGACTTCTTCTTCAAGCCGAATCCCGAACTTCTCTTTGACGCGCTGCCTGCAGAGCTCTCCGAGAGCTCTGATCTCTTCAGCGGTGGCGCCTCCGGGGTTCACTATGAAGTTTGCGTGGAGCGGCGATACGCGCGCCTTTCCGACGGCCATTTCCTTTGCGCCCGCCTCTTCGAGAAGCCTGCCTGCCGAGATCCTCCTGCCGCTTCCGTCGCTGCCGTCGACATTCTTGAAATAGCAGCCGCACGACCCCATCCCTGCAGGGTGCTTCTGCCGGCGCTCTTCTGTTATCCTCTTCATCTCGTGCAGGATGGCCTCCGGATCTCCGGCAGAGAGAGCGAGAGTCGCAGACAGCACGATCCCGCCCTTTGTCTTCAGCCTGCTCGAGCGGTAGCAGAAGCGGAACGAATCGCCCGGCACCACCATCTCCTCCCCGTCAGGAGTTATCACGACAGCCTGCTCGACACAGTCGCCGACGCACTTCCCGTACGCTCCGGCGTTGCCGAAGATGGCGCCTCCAAGAGACCCCGGAATCCCCGCCAGAAACTCCAGGCCTGCCAGGCCTCGCCGCTGAGATTCCGACAGAAGGGTCGCAAGCGGGACGCCTGATTCGGCAGAGACGGATCTATCGGAAAAGTGGACTTTCGAGGAAAGATTTCTTATCACGAGGCCTCTTACGCCTTCATCGTCAAACAGCACATTGCTGCCTCCGCCCAGCACAAAGAAGGGCATTGAGCGGCTGCGCGCATAGGCTACTGCCCGCTTCATCTCTTCCGCGCTGCGCGCCTCGATGAAGCAGTCGGCCTTTCCCCCGATTCGGTAAGTCGTATAAGGTGAGAGCTCGACATCGTATTTTATTGTGATTTCACAGTATTCATGCATGGTATGCTCACCGCCGGATGGTTGAAGAGATTGCCGGAAAGTTAAGCGTCGCCTCCGGCCTGCTCGGCGCCTCCGCCTCCTGCCGGCGAGGCATCTTTCCCGGCCTTGTTGTAGAGATCGAGAACCAGGCCTATATCACGATGATAGATGATCATCAGATAGCCGGTGATGAACGTCGAGAGCCCCAGTATTATGAACGTGCAGCACCAGAGCCCGTAGGCTATGACCAGATCGTCAACTCCCGAGGGCTGAATGGCCTTGAAGCGCGGGAGCAGCGTAAAGAAAACGTGTACTCCGATGATTATGAAACCGATGCTGATCGCGACTGCAAGCTTGGCGCCGAGCGTGTTGATTTTCCCCCACTTCGTGTGGAACTCCTTCACGCGGGCAAAATCCTTCTCTTCTCTGGCTGACAGCTCCATGATGCATCACTCCTTTTCAGTTGCGCAGGTGGCTCAAGTGGTGATATTCTGGATCAGATCGGCCAAGCCCTCTCAATATCCCGCAATTTTGCCATCGTTGCTATTTGTTTATCGTAAACGTGCCGACCTCGCTCGACGGGCCGTCCTGATTGTTCATGAAAATGGGCTTTACCGCCCAGTAGAACGTGCCTGAGCCCAGGCCGCTCCACTTTACCCAGTCAGGGGTCCATGTGTTCGATTCGATGCGCACCCAGTCAGCGCTCTTGAAATCCTTCGTCTTTCCCATTGCGACTTTGTAAGCCACTGCCGATGGATTCTGCGACCACTGGAATGTCGGTGCCGTCGATGTCAGGCCGGAGAACGCGGCGCCCTGCGGGGGCTTCAGCAGCACCGGAACAGGCGACGGAGAAGCCGCCACGATGTAGATGATCTCCTCGGATGACTTTTTCTCCGGCGAGATGAGCTGGACACTCAGCGTATGCTTCCCCTCGTCCCTGGCCAGTATCTTGTCCTGCGTGGTCACTTTGACAGACTCGCTGTTTGCCATCTTCAGCACGAAGAATGAAAGGGGCTTGCCGTCGAAGTTCCAAGAGCCGTGGATCTCTCCAGAGCCGCTCCCCCTGACGATGGCTTCCGCGTTGATTATCGAGTCCTTCGGAACCATCATGCCGGCCTGCGGGATCTTCATCGTCACCTCCGCAATCCTCCCCATCGGCGCCTGAGGATTCAGAACGTTCACCTTGACGCCTGTCCGGAACTCGAATTTGTTGCTTTCATGGTCGAGCCCTGCGAATATGCGCCGCACGATTATCTGCTGGCCCAGCGTGAAATTGCCGACATCCTGCGGGATGGCGACGGTGCTCCTGTATTTCGTAGTCTGGTTTCCCTTCAGTACGAGGTTCATGTTCTCCGAATTGCTGCTAATCTGCCTGCCGCTCGAATCTTCATAGATCAGCGTGCACTTCAGGATCTCGCCGAGACCTCCTCCTGCCTCTATGAAGCTGTATACCACGTCCTGGTATCCTCCCGGCGGCAGAGTCAGCTCATTGGGGGTGACATAGGTCACCACAGAGAGCCTGCCGCCCTTCGTGGTAAAGGAGACCCTGTTCCTCATCGGATTAAGGATCGACCCTATATTCGAGTGAACGCCTACCAGGTTGATGACGTAGTATGTGCCGGGCTTCAAAGGCGCCTTCGGGATTATCAGCAGCGTCTCATCTTCATCTTCGAAGCGGACGTGAACAGGCACCGAGTTCTGAGTGGAGCCTTCGTACAGGATGTCCCTCGGGACGGAGATTGTGTCCAGGCTGTAGTTGAAATGCACGATTATCGGCGTATCGACCGGAACATCCCGGGAGTTGTCGCCTGGCGTGGATTTATCTATGTTGAAGAACTGTGCCTGCGCCGTGCCGCACATCGACAGCGCCAGCACGATCAAAAGGGCATGAAATATTGCAAATGACCTGATTCTCCGCAGATACCGCATGTGGGAGATACTCCTTTAATGTCTCTTCTGTCAAAGCTGCACCGTTACGATTACATCGAAACAATGCCTAAGATTCCCCCCGGGCGCCGGGATTCCTTCAAAATCCACCGGGAAAAAGGTGCGGAAGATACTGCAATATAAACCCACTTTGTGCTATAATTATCTCTGTCTTTCCGAAGCGGCATGTGATGATGCCTGCTCCGAACCGGGGAAAAACATAGCCATCAGTCACCAAGGAGGGGAAATACATGTTTCACAGCAACAGGCTGCTCATCGCGGCGGCGCTTTCCATCTGCCTGCTCTGCTTCGCAGGGTGCGGAAGCTCATCCGGAGGAGGCAGCTCGCAGGGCGGAGGCTCAGGAACATCATCTGCAAACAAGGGGACAATCCTTATCACGGCGCCGTTCCCTTCGAAGGCGGCCAGTAAATCCAGGTTCATACCGCTCAACGTCTACATCTACGTCGTGACGGTCTGCGAGCAGGGAACCACCACGGCTGTCGTCACACCTGCCAGCATCAGCAAGCCCTCGTCCGGAGACACTGTCGACGCGTCGATCACCGACGTCCCGACAGGATGGAAGACTGTCAGAGTCTTCGCATACGACTCGAGCAGGAACCTCCTCGCACAGGGCGCCTCGGACGTGGAGGTCAAGTCGTCGGACCAGGGCTCGTCTGATGTCACGGTCACTCTCACGTCCACCAGCGACGCGCCTTCAGTCTCCAGCACGACTCCGACAAACGCTCAGACCTCGGTCAGCATCAACACGAAGGTCACAGTCCTTTTCTCGATGACTGTGCTGGCTTCATCTGTCACGACAGATACTTTCTATCTCAAGAGCGCGCAGGGCAATGTATCGGGAACGGTTACGGTGGACGGCAGCACTGCCGTGTTCGCGCCTTCCGAAGCGCTTCAGCCGCTCACCGTATATACCGCTGTCGTAAGCGGAAACGTGCAGAACACGAACGGCCTCACGATGGGGACAGACTACTCATGGAATTTCACGACAGGCGAGAAGCCTGACACAACGCCTCCGCAGGTCAAGGAGACTTCCCCGACGAGCGGAGCGACCAATATAAGCACGACCTCGACTGTCTCGGCGGTGTTCACGAAGAACATCGATCCTTCAACTGTCACGTCTTCCACCTTCACGGTCAAGGCATCGGGAGCTTCGGTGCAGGGCACCATCTCGACGCTCGGCAACTCTGTCAGCTTCGTTCCCACGACGGCGCTCCAGGCAGGTGTACTTTACAGCGTCACACTCGGCGGGACGATCAAGGACCTGGCAGGGAACGCCATGGGCACTGATTACACGTGGAGCTTCACGACTGCCTCCTCAGGCGGCGGAGGAGGAGGTGGCGGCGGCGGCGGCAGCACAGGGTCGTGGCATACCGACATCCCGAAGCCGACTTTTCAGGGCATCAATGCCATAAGGATGTATGCCACTCGAAAGGCCGTAGCTGTTGGAGATGGAGGCACAATACTGACATTTGACGGCACCGCTACAGGGCCTGGATGGGTGCCCAGAACCAGCGGCGTCTCTGAAAACCTCAACGCCATCTACTGGGACGGCACCGATTACTATATCGTGGGAGACTCCGGCAGAGTCTTGAAGATGAGCAGCACATGGTCAATCACTGACATATCCGCCGGCGGTCCCACAGTCAATCTCTACTGCGTAGGCGGCAACAGCATTGAATTCTTTGTCGCAGGTGCCGGGGGCACGATTAAACGCTACGTCATCGGAACTGGGTGGGATACTGTCAACAACTTCGATGCACCCAGCGACACCGATCTCAAGGGGATATGGTGCAACGCTTCAGATGCGGTGGCAGTTGGAAAGTGGAGCGCAACCGATGGAAGCAGTATCTATCATTCGAGCAAGGCAACCGGCTGGTCCACTCCATTCATAAAACAGGCTGCCCCTGCCACTGTGGCAAATACAACACTCAATGCGATAAGCGGCTCACTCTACACCGATCTGCATATAGTCGGCGATGTAAACAGCTCCTCCGGGACAGCAACTTACCTGCATGGGAACAACGGCACCTATACCGATTACTCCAGCACGACCGGAACGACCAATAACCTCAAGAGCATCTGGTACCTGCTGGGAGGCACTTTGAACGTTGCGGTGGGCGACAGCGGCACCATTATAACGAATACAGACACAACCCCTCCGATCGGGCCCTGGACTACCGTATCGAGCGGCACAAACAGCGGACTCAGAGCCGTTACAGGGAGCTCTGCCACCGATATGTATGCGGCAGGAGCAAGTGGAACGGCTTTGTTCTCCGGAGACGGCACCACCTGGGTCACATCTGTTGCAACTACCCAGAATCTCAACTCAGTCTGGGCCGATTCATCGACCGGGAAAGCGGTGGCAGTGGGAGATTGTGGAGCTGTGATGTTCTACGATACGTCTGCATGGAGAGCCATGAACATGGGAACCACTTACAACTTCATAGGAGTGTGGGGCGCAGACATGACCAACGTGTTTGCCATGGCAGACAACTCAGGCGGACCGATGTACAAATTCAACGGCTCGAACTGGGCCTATGTCAGCGATGCGGCGACAGGCCTGAAAGTTTATGACATATGGGGAAGATCCAGCACGGAAGTCTATGTCGTCGGCTTTGTCGGAGCCCCCACAAACGCCACAAGAGTATACAGATGGAATGGCGGCGCATGGGCACAGGTCGGCTCCGATATAGGAGCGGCAGCGAGCTTCTCCGGCACAGGAATATGGGGGACGGCATCAGGAACCGACCTGTATATCTGCGGCACCAGCTCAGGCACTGACAGGATCTACCAGTACTCAGGAGGCGTGTGGACTGCAGTTTACAATAACGCATTGTTCTCCTGTGTGGACCTCTGGGGGCCTTCATCGGGCAATATCTGGTGCGTCGGATGGGCAGGCGAGGCTCTGAACGGCCTCGGAACCTCATGGGGCTCGCTCTCTACGATATCCGCAGCGAACCTCAAGGGCGTCTGGGGGGAATCGTCCAGCAAATTCTTCGCCGTCGGCGACAGCGGCACGATAGTATACTACAACGGCTCGTCGTGGACATCCCAGTCGAGCGGCGTCACCCACGACCTGAAAGGCGTGACAGGAATATCCGGCAGCACGGTCTTTGCCACAGGAACAAACGGGACGCTGCTGCGGTACTATTGATCGCGAAGCATGGGAAGGCAGGCATTTTTTCAGGCGCAAGAGTACAGACAGGCTTTCCCTTGTAAAAGAACATGGTGAAGGCTCCCAGCCAAGAGAGCGCTGGAGGATATGGAAGCAATGTCTAGAATTATTGATGAAAATGCACGGAGATCCTTAAATGCATAAGCTTGGGGAACTTCTGAAAGAAGTCATCGGAAGAGGGGGATCCGATCTCCATCTCTGTTCCCAGTCTCCTCCAATAATGCGCCTCTACGGCAAGCTGGTGAAGCTTGACAGCCATGTCATCGGATACCAGGACGCCGCCGCCATGATAGGCGAGATCCTCTCTGAAGAGCAGAAGCTGGAGCTGGGTGAGAAGAAGAACATAGACTTCGCCTACGAGATAGCCCACAGCGGAGGCCACCAGAGATTCCGATGCAACGTCTACTACCAGCGGTATGGTGTGGACGGGGTCTTCAGGGTTATCCCTTCGGCGATTCCGACGCTTGCAGAGCTGAACCTGCCGAAATCGATCGAGATGTTCACGAGGCTCAGCGACGGCCTCGTGCTTATAACAGGGTCGGCCGGAAGCGGCAAGACAACCACGCTTTCAACGCTGGTCAACATAATCAACAACACTCAGAAGCTCCATGTCATAACAATAGAAGATCCAATAGAGTTCGTCCACCCGATCAAGCAGTGCCTGATCAACCAGCGGCAGGTGGGACTGCACACCCGCTCGTTCTCGTCGGCGCTGAAATCGGCGATAAGGGAGGACCCTGACGTGATAGTCGTCGGCGAGATGAGAGACCTCGAGACGATCCAGATGGCCATAGAAGCGGCAGAGACAGGACACCTCGTCTTCGGGACGATGCACACCAACGGCGCCGTCAAGACAATAGACAGGATCATAGACTCTTTTCCGATAGACCAGCAGCAGCAGATCAGGACCATGCTCTCAGACTCGCTGAGGGGAGTAGTCGGCGTGCAGCTCCTGGTCCGCTCTGACGGGTGGGGGCTCATCCCTGCGATAGAGGTCCTGATATGCAACAGGGCAATATCGAATACTATCAGGGAGGGAAAGGCCCACCAGATACCGTCGATAATGCAGACCGGCAAGTCCACAGGGATGCAGATGATGGACGACGACCTGATGAGGCTCATGCAGGACAGCAAGATAAGCGCAGATACCGCGTACGAGCATGCATACGAGAAGAAGATATTCGAGCCTTACCTGAAAAAGGGAGATAAAGCCTCCATATGACGAAGACCAGGAGCAGTTCATGAAAGACCCGCGATATGAATATGAGAAATCTTCGTCGACTGAGGATTTCAGCGAATTCCTGAAGGACTTCTCATCGCCGGCCCGCCAGGCGCACAGCACACCGCTCGGCCAGAAGCCGGTGCTGGACAGGGCGCCTTCGGTGAAGACGCAGTTCCTGAACAGGCCTGCGGAAAAGACACAGTTCCTGAAACAGCCTGCAGCTCCGCTGCGGAACGATGAATCGCTGCAGACCCTCGGAGAGACAGACAGCAATTCGCCTGCTCCTTTCATACCGGAGGAGATCCCGATTCAGTCCATATCGCAGCAGACCAGCTCGAAGCTCTCCCTTTCAGGGCTGATCAAACAGATGATGGATTACAGCGCGTCAGATCTTCACCTGACAGCAGGAGCCCGCCCTGTCTACAGGATCAACGGCGACATCATAATCACGAACCTGCCTGCCCAGAGCAATGAGGACCTCGAGAGGCTTCTCTTCCCGCTCCTCAACGAAGAGCAGTACCTGGCCTTCAAGGAGACGGGAGATCTCGACTTTGCAGTCGAGGTGAAAGGCGTGGCCAGGTTCAGAATCAACTACTTCTTCCAGCACAATGGCCTCGGGGCGGTATTCCGCCTCATCCCGCTGAAGCCGCTCGTAATAGAGAACCTGGGACTGCCGGCTGTTGTGAAGACGATAGCCGAGTTCAAGCGCGGCCTGATAATAGTGACAGGACCCACAGGAAGCGGCAAGACTACAACGCTCGCAGCGATGATAGACCACATGAACAAAAAGAGAAACTCACACATAATAACGATAGAGGACCCGCTCGAGTTCGTGCACAAGAACAACACGTGCCTGATCACCCACAGGGAGGTCGGCCACCAGGCTCTGTCGTTCTCCGACGCGCTGAAGGCGGCGATAAGGGAGGACCCTGATGTGATTCTCGTAGGCGAGATGAGAGACAAGGAGACGATGGAGCTGGCGATCACGGCAGCCGAGATGGGGCTCCTCGTGCTCACGACTCTTCATACGATAGATGCAGCGAAATCAGTCGACAGGATCCTCGATACCTTCCCGATCAAGCAGCAGGAGCAGATCAGGCTCGTCCTGAGTCAGACTCTGAAGGCTGTGATCGCACAGCAGCTCGTTAAAAAGAAGGAACTGGACGGGCGTTATCCCGCAGTGGAGATCCTGCTCGGCACCAAGGCGCTGTCGAGCGTGATAAGGGAGGGCAAAACCCATCAGATCCCTACTATAATCCAGACAGGCGGAGACGTGGGGATGCAGACGATGGATCAGTCGTATCTGGAGCTGATAAAGAAGAACATAATAAAAAAAGAGACGATACGCCACAAGATAAGCGACCTGAAGCTCTTTGAGAGAGCCGGCATCGTTTTTTAAGGAGAACCTTCACACCTCATGTTTAACAGCAAAGATCCGAATTACATCCTCAAGTTGGAAGAGCTGAACCTGCAGTCGCTGATCGACGAGGGAAACAGGTTTTTCATAGACGGAAAATGGGACAACGCCCTCTGGAACTACAACAGGGTCCTCCATCTCCAGCCGGAGAACGAGAAGGCCTTCAGCAGGGCAAAGGAGATCCACGGCCTGCACGGCAATATTGACAGGATAGTCGAGCTCTACTCGGAGCGGGCGAGCTACCTCGTGTCAAAGCACCGGTACGACGAAGCCAGGGAGACGCTCGACAAGGTGCTGAGCCTGAAGCCTGATTACTACCTGGCAAGGCTGATGATGGCCGAGATGCTGAAAGAGCAGGAGAATACAGAAGAGGCATACAGCGAGTTCCTGCGCTGGGGAATGACCTTCAAGGGCCTGGAGATGCACGACGAAGCCCTTCTCTTCCTGCAGAACGCATACGAGATGAACCCTCAGGACCTGGAGATAGCCAGGGAGATCGCCGAGATACTGATGGATACGGACAGATACGAGAGGGCATCGCGGTTCTATATGGAGATCGCGCTGACATGCCTCAGGAAGAATCTGATCCAGGAAGCCAGGACCGCCTTCAAGACGCAGACGAGCATCGAAAATGGCGGCTTGGCACTCACGACACTGGATAACCTGCAGCTTTCCCTGCTCGAACTGGAACCCGGCGGGAAGCCGCTGAAAGCCCTGATGAGAGTCGATTACAACGAGTACAGAGCCCTTGAGAAGATGGGAAAAAAGCTCGAGGAGGCAGGAAGATACGAAGACGCCATCGAGGTCTACAAGGTTTTCCACAACCTCGATCCTGAGCACGAAGACCTGGAAGAGAGGCTCGGAGAGGTATATCTGAAGCTGAACGACTACCACACTGGCTTCAAATACCTGCTGATGGCAGCAGAGCATTACCTGTCGCGCGGCGACATGTTCAGGGCGGCTGAGCTTTATGACAAGATACTCTGCTGTGACCCTGAGCACCCCATTGCAAGGCACAAGAGCGAGGAGATCGCGGCGCAGATGGGAATCGAGTAGAGGCCGTCGCCTGCTGCGGAATTGTTTACCATCTTTTTACAAGGCTGTTACAGATTTCAGCATTTTTTCAAGCTTTATTCAGTGCTTTTTCAAAGCCGGCCTTTACATGACAGTAAGGCGGGATCTGTGCTTATGATTCTCCCAGGAGGTGTCACAGATGGAAGGAATATCTGATGCGCAGCGTTACAGGCAATTGCCTGTTCAAACCGATGCAGCAAAAAAAGAGGAACAGGACAAGGACAAGAGGGTTACCGAGATAGATGACAGGAAGCCCAGGGAGGAAAACCAGGAACAGGGCAAGGCCTTCAGACAGGAGGAAGGCCAGACAGGCCAGAGCGGCCTCGGAGAGGCCGAACAGGGGAAACCGGAAAATGTGGCGGACAACAAATACGGAGCCCAGTCCGGCGACGGGACAGTTTACATCCAGAAGGGCGGCACAAAGATAACCGACGCCAACGCGGTGGTGGCCATAGCCGAGATATGCGCGAAGGCCAACCAGACGGATATCAAGGCCGACAGGATGGCCGAGCAGCTGAAGGAAAAAGGCATTGACTGCTATGAGACCACCGTGAACGGAAAGCCTGCCATCAAGTTCGAAAATGGAGACGTATTTGTCGATTCGAGCGGCAACAACGCTCTGGGACTGGAAGACGGCGATTTTTCGAAGGCGCTGAAGCAGATCCAGAGCAAATACGGCAAAGATCTGTCTTCTCTGACATCAAAAGTCGACGAGATAGTCAGAAAGCGCTTTGCGAAAGGCAATGACGGGAACGGCGGCGAGGCTCTCGCCGGGATAGGCGCGATGGGAGAGTTCGGAGATGCAGGCGCGTATGGCGCAGACAATCCGGCTGCAGCCGGAACCGGACAGGACATGGAGAGCATCTTCGGAGACCTCGACGAGAAGCTCGGACGTCAGGGCTACCAGGGCCCGCAGGCGAAGGAGCTGTATGAAAGCGAACAGCTCGAGGACACATTGAAGAATTACAACATAGATATGCCTGAGCTGCCTGAACAGGCGAGCGACCTGTCGAAGGCCCACGACTTTGCGAGGGACGTCTTCAACTGCGCGCACTGCATCTCCCAGCTGAAGTCCCGGACACCTGTCGCTTGACCGCTCTGCTCGCCATCGTATATAATGGGAGGGAATTTTATCTCTCCCGTTTGCTTTTCCGGCAGCAATTTCCCTGAGGGCTGTCGCTGCCGCTGCGGCGAGGGCCTGCAGAGCAGTCAGGGATTCAGAGGTATCAGTGGAATTCACGCCTGAAGATATCGAGTACAGGATGGAAGTCTATACCGACTATGCCCATCGGATCAAGCAGCTGAAAGATCTGCTGCTGGACTTCGAGATCTTCGGCGATGAGGATCTGGTGGAAGCCTCGATGCGCCAGCAGGACGGGATCATCCGGGAGATCAGGATGATCTATCAGGACAAGATGGTCCCGATAATAGAAGAGCTGGTCCAGTACATATGCGAGAACGCCTGGGTGCTCGACAATGCGGCCGGTGAGGAAGAGGGGATCGGGCTGAAAGCGGAGGAGTACGAGCCGCAGAAGAAATCTCCGGAGCGATCGAGGGAGGATGCCCTCGACATGGGGAGCTCGTATCTCACGTCGATAATCTCCGAAATGACGCAGAACAGGGATGTCTGACAGCATGCGCACAGTACTCGTCTTTCCTCCTCAATGGATACCGCTCAACCCTCATTTTTCAATCTGCTCGCTGTCTGGAACACTGAGATCTGAAGGCGTCGATGTCGCAGTCGAGGAGCTGAACATAAAGTTCTACAGGAGCGTGCTCACCGACAAATACCTGCGCTACTCATACGGCAGGGCGATAAACACGGCAGAATACCTGCGCCAGAAGATCACGCTGACACTGACGAGGAAGGACAGCTCTCACAGGGCGCAGTGCGAAAGCGCCCGCCTGCTGGCGATAGAGCAGTATATGGAAGGCGGCAGGAAGAAGCTGAAAGCGCTCTGCAGGAGACTTCCTGAGGCGATGGAGACTTTCGACAGCAAAGAGCTGTTTTATGACCCACTGAAGCTCGTAATGGCCTTCATAACCGTCGACGAGGCGCTCGAGCTGATTTCCCTTCCCTTCTTCCCTGCCCGGCTCAGATTCAACGACTATTACACCCCTGTCTTTCCATTGACAACAGAAGGGCTCGTCTCGTTCACAGAAGACAGAGACGAGAATATGTTCATCCCCTTCATGAGAAAGGAAGCCTCGCGCATTCTGAAAGAAGACCCTGATCTGATCGGCATATCGATTAACTCACCTACCCAGCTGCTGCCCGGCCTGACCCTGTCCAGGACGCTGATGAAGCACAAATCACACCGCTGTCACATAAATATCGGCGGTAACTACTTCACCCGCCTGCAGGAGGTAATCCTGAAACGCCCTGAGTTCTTCACGACATTTACAGACAGTTTCATAACAGGCGAGGGCGAGAAGCCGCTGCTGTCTCTTGTCAGAGCACTCGAAAGCAGGGATGATCTCGAGAAGGTGCCGAACCTGATATATGCAGGCAGCAAAAAGGACAGAGCTCCGCATTTCACGAAGAGGGGCCTCCCGACCTCACTGGATGGAACAGCTATCCAGAGCCTTGACGGTCTTCCTCTCGGAGACTACTTCGTACCTGAGCCGGTCATATCTATACAGTCCGGTAAAGGCTGCTACTGGCAGAAGTGCACTTTCTGCGATACAGACTTCGGTATCGCTCCGGATACCAAGGGCATAGACCGCCTCATCGAAGAACTGAGGCTCCTCCGGGACAGATACGGCATAAGATGCTTCGAATTCATAGACGAATCGATCCCTGCAGACTACATGGAAAGACTTGCAGAGAGGATCGTTACAGAGAAGCTGGATATCTCGTGGTTTTCCAACGCCAGGACCGAGGCCGTCTTCACTACCGAGAAACTCGGGCTCTTCAGGTCGAGCGGCCTTCTGATGCTGCTCTGGGGGATAGAGACAGGTAACAGGCGCGTGATGACTCTCATCAACAAGGGAGTCGATTTCGACGGACGGCTCAATATCCTGAGGTCATCACACCGCGCAGGTATCTGGAACTTCGCCTACATCTTCTTCGGGTTCCCTTCCGAAACATGGGACGAGGCTCTCGAGACAGTCGATCTGATAAGAGACAACACAGACATCATACACTCATACGGCAGGAGCATCTTTACGCTGGGCAGGCACTCGAGGCTGAAGGACCTGGCGGGAAAGATGGGCCTCATAAGGGTCCTGCTTGACGATCAGGAGTTCGCCACGAGCCTGTCCTATGAATCCACCGCAGGGATGACACCCCGAGAGGTTATGGAGATGGCCGATCACTGTAAATACCGATGTGCAGACGCCTATGGAGAGCCGCTCTGGATGTATCTGCGGTACAGGGAGGTCCTCTTTCTTTACATCCACCACTACGGCATGGACCATGTGCTGAGGCACGGCTTCACGAAGGAAGAACGGGAGGCTGTTCACAGGACAGGGAGAGCGGATTTCTAAGCGCCAGGCTGTTTCCTGATGAAGAGAAAATATCCGCCAATAAAAAGAATCACCGCTGCAACGATGAAGAATACAG